>ERZ1046876.1255-NODE-1255-length-16903-cov-5.751425_pt1 | contig 16903 bp, 16 predicted proteins | sample MGYA00383094_ERZ1046876 | MGnify/ENA primary metagenome ERZ1046876 (study PRJEB29581, sample SAMEA5548364) | metagenome | biome: marine; feature: coastal; material: water | depth 50 m | study: Short-term variability in the microbial, nano- and picoplankton...
AGAAGGTCAAGCCTGCTGCTCCTCCAAAGAAAGTAAAAGTTGCTGTTGCAAAACCCAAAAAGAAGGTCAAGCCTGCTGCTCCTCCAAAGAAAGTAAAAGTTGCTGTTGCAAAACCTAAACCTGCTGAAATAGAAACTAAAAAAGATGAAAAAAAAGGTTTCTTTTCATTTACAGAAAAGATCAAAAAAGGATTAACAAAAACAAGAGAGAATTTAGGAAATCAACTTACTAATTTATTTAAGAGCAAGAAAATTGATGAAAGTTTTTTTGAAGAACTTGAAATGATACTTTTAACAGCAGATGTAGGAATACAAGCAACTGAATTACTAATTCAACAAGTCAGATTAAAAGTAAAAGAAGGTAATGTACAAGATGAATCAAAATTAAAAATTATTCTAAAAGACTGCCTCACTGAAATCTTAATTCCGATTGAATCCCCACTTAAGGTTGATAAAAATTTACCATTTGTAATTATGGTTGTTGGGGTTAATGGTACTGGTAAAACAACAACTATTGGAAAACTGACAAAACTTTTACAGAATGAAGGAAAAAAAGTACTAATTGCAGCTGGAGATACTTATAGAGCTGCTGCAACTGAACAACTTTCCGTTTGGGGAGAAAGAAATAATGTTGAAGTAATGTCTCATGCAACAGCTGATCCAAGTTCAGTTATTTTTGATGCTATCAATTCAGCTAAGGCAAAAAATATTGATGTTGTGATTGCCGATACTGCTGGAAGACTTCCCACACAAAAGAATTTAATTGATGAAATCACAAAAATAAAAAGAGTTATCACAAAGTGTCATGAAGAAGCACCTCAAGAAATATTATTAGTTTTAGATGCGAATACTGGTCAAAATGCAATTACTCAATTAAAAATATTTAATGAGGCTTTAGGTATTACAGGATTAATAATGACAAAGCTTGATGGAACCGCTAAAGGAGGAGTACTAGCAGCAATAGCAAAAGAACTTCCTACTCCAGTAAGGTTTATTGGGGTTGGAGAAGGAATAGATGACCTTAGAGAATTTAAAGCAAAAGAATATGCAAAAGGAATGTTCGAATGATAACTTTTGATAAAGTCTTTAAAAGATATCCAGGCAATATGGATGCTTTACAAAATATTAACCTAGAAATCCTTCCAGCTGAACTTGTATTTGTTACAGGCCCATCAGGAGCAGGTAAATCAACCTTACTTAAATTAATATCTTCAGTTGAAAAGCCAACTTCTGGAACTATTGTATTTGAAAATAAAAATTTATCCCAACTCAAAACTAGAGACATTCCTTATCTTAGAAGAAAATTTGGTATGATTTTTCAAGATCATAAATTACTTTACGACAGAAACTGTTTTGAAAATGTTTCTTTACCACTCGCTATAAATGATATTGATGGAATAGATATCAATCGTAGAGTTAGAGCTGCATTAGATAAAGTTGGTTTACTTAATAAAGAAAAGATAATGCCAATCTCTCTGTCTGGAGGAGAACAACAAAGACTCGCTATTGCTAGAGCTATAGTTTCCCGACCATCTATTTTAATTGCTGATGAGCCAACTGGAAATTTAGATAGAGAATACGCTGATGAAATTATGAATATTTTTTATAGTTTTCAACAAGTAGGAGTAACTGTAATCATTTCAACACACGAACTACCAATTACACCGATTAAACACAAAAAAATACATTTAATTAACGGGGAATTAAAAGATCATACAAATTATGTTCAATTACTTTCATAATCACTTCCAAGCATTTCAAAGGGCTTTAACTAGGATTTTCTCTAACTTAAGTTCATCACTTATGATGTTTATAGTCATAGGAGTTACTTTATTTTTACCGAGTTCAGGTTTGTTAATTATAGAAAATATTTCTCAAATTTCTAATAATATTGCATACGATGCAGAATTAAGTCTTTTTCTAAAAAAAGATGTCAAACAAGATCAAATTAATTTCATTGAATCAGCTCTAAATAAAACCACAATAATCAAAAAAACTCATTTTGAAAGTAAGTTAATAGCATGGGATAAATTACAAAATAAATTAAATTTAAGTCCTCTTGATATAGGAATTTCTCAGAATCCATTACCCGATGCTTTTTTTATTTCATTAAACACATTTGATCAAAAAAAAATAAATTCTCTTATAGATAACTTAAAAACTATTGATGGCGTTGAAAATATCTTTTTTGATTCAGGCTGGGTAAAAAAATTAAGGTCTATACTTTATTTATTAAAAATTGGTTTAGTTTTCTTAGGAATCATTTTAATAATTATTCTTATTGTAGTTATTGGCAATACAATACGCCTACAAACGCTAACTCACAAAGATGAAATTGAAGTAAGTAAACTTATAGGAGCAACCAATAGTTTCATCAAAAGACCTTTTATATATGCAGGTTTAATTTATGGTTTGGGCGGGGGGTTAATAACTATCTCTACTCTTAAATTAACCATTGAGATATTTAATAAAGCAGCGATTAATTTAGAAGCTATTCTTGGTGGAGCTTTTATTTTAAATAATCTAATATGGCAACAAAACTTAGTTATCTTACTAATCTCAATGTTAATTGGTTCTTTTGCATCTTTTTTTGCAGCTCAACAATCTATTAAAAAATTCGAAAAATTCCAATAAACCATTGTATTTAATGGAACTTTTAGTATAAACTAGCACTCTATATCAAAGAGTGCTAAAATATACTTAAATTTTTATAGGGTAATTTATTTAAATATGAATAATTATTTATCTTTATCATCTTTTAGTAGTGCTGATAGCTTTACTTTATATCGGCAATCTATCCAAGAAATCCCATTCTTAACAGAAGAAGAAGAATATGAGCTTGGTATGCGCCTTAAAAAAGATAATGACCTAGAAGCTGCAAAAAAATTAATTTTATCTCATCTTAAACTTGTTATTAAGATTGCTAGATCATATAGTGGATATGGGCTTCCACAATCAGATTTAGTTCAAGAAGGCAATATTGGCTTAATGAAAGCTGTTAAAAAATTTGATGTAGAACGAGGAGTAAGGTTGGTATCTTATGCAATGTTCTGGATTAAAGCAGAAATACAAGAATATGTGGTTAAAAATTGGCGTTTAGTAAAAATTGCAACAACTAAAGCACAAAGAAAATTATTTTTTAATTTAAGAAGCCTTAGATCTACATTACAACCTCTTGGTGTAGAAGAAATAAAATCAATTGCTAAATCTTTAAATCTTAAAGAAAAAGAAGTTCGTGAAATGGAATTTAGATTCAGCGGGCAAGAGTTATCTATTGATTATTCAGATGACGATTCAGAAGAAGAACAATTTCGTCCTATAGCTTACTTAAAAGATTCAGCTCCTACTCCATCTGAAGCAATAGAAAAATCAGAAACTGAGTTAAATGACATAAAAAATCTTCAAAATGCACTTAAAAAATTAGATGCAAGAAGTCGAGAAATCGTTGAAGCAAGATGGTTAAAAGAAAATAAAACTGACACACTTCATGAGCTAGCTAAAAAATATAAAGTGTCTGCTGAGCGAATAAGACAAATTGAACAAAATGCAATGAAAAAAATTAAAACATTTATATCTTCAACTACTTCATAAAATTCAAATAATTAACTTTTCTGCTAAAATTTGCCATTTCAATCACTATAAATTGTAAATGGCAAATACACCTACCCCAAAAGAAATTAAATTGCATCAAAAATCAAGACTTCTCGAAATACAATTTGATGACAATACCGAATGTAAACTATCCTGTGAAATGTTAAGAGTTTATTCTCCATCAGCAGAAGTTCAGGGTCATAGTCCAAATCAAGCAGTTCTTCAAATTGGAAAAGAAGATGTTAATATCGTAAAAATTGATCCTGTTGGAAATTATGCTATTAAAATAAAATTCTCTGACGGGCATGATACTGGACTATTTTCATGGTCATATTTATATCATTTAGCAAAAAACTATGAGCAACTTTGGCTAGAATATATTGGAAAATTAGATGCTCAAGGCATAAAAAGGAAAATCACTTGAATCAAAAAAAAGAAACTCATTTTGGATATGAGATTATCGATAAAGAGGAAAAAAGTAAAAAAGTTAACGCTGTATTCGATTCGGTAGCGACAAATTACGATTTAATGAATAATTTAATGTCTATGGGGCTTCATCATGTATGGAAAAAAATACTAGTTGAAACAACAACTTTAAAAGCTAAATCAAAAATACTTGATATTGCAGCAGGTACAGCTGATCTTTCTATAGAATTTTTAAAAAAAAATAAAGATTTTGAAGTGTTTCACACTGATATAAATTTATCAATGTTAAAAGAAGGCAAAAAAAAACTTATTAATAAAGGTAAAATTACTCCCTCAATTCTTTGTGATGCTGAAGCCCTTCCCTTTCCCAATAATTTTTTTGATTGCGTCACAATTGGATTTGGGTTAAGAAATATGACTAATAAAGAACAAGCTTTAAAAGAAATATACCGAGTTCTATCGCCAGGAGGAAAATTAGTAATACTTGAATTCTCTAAAATATGGAGGCCTTTTAGAAAAATTTATGATAATTTTTCATTTAAAATTCTCCCAAAGCTTGGAAAACTATTTGCAAAAGATGAAAACAGCTATAAATACCTAGTTGAATCAATAAGAATGCATCCAGATCAAAAAAAACTTCTAGAATTACTAAAAGCAGAGGGTTTTGAAAAAACTAGCTTTATAAATTTATCTGCAGGAATTGTCGCCATCCATAAAGGATATAAATTTTGATTCAAAAAATAAGAAAAAATATTATAAACCATCTTTTATTACAAAACGATTGGATGCAAAGCAAACTTATTAATTATAAAAATAAAATAATAACTATTGTAATCTCAGATATTAAAATAATTTTCCAAGTACAAGATAATGGGCAACTCGAAACAATAGACGAATCAAAAAAAACTGATTGCATTATCAATTTAACAATAAATGATTTTATCAACCAATTTGTAAATAATAAAAATAAAAATAAAAAAATTATTGTTGAGGGAGATTTAGAACTTGCCAACGAAGTATCTCAAATTTTAAAAAAAATTAACTGGGATATCGAAGAAGACTTAAGTAAATATATTGGTGATATTCCTGCAATACACACAACAAAACTAATAAAGAAAATTTTTAAGGTCAATAAAAATAATATTAACAACCTAACAAGTTCACTTATTGAGTACTGGGAAGAAGAAAATCCACTTTTAGCAAAAAAAAGAAATGTTTCTTATTTTAATTCAGAAGTAGATAAAATTGTAGAAGATACGGAAATATTAGAAGCAAGAATACAAATAATAAATAAAAGAAAATTATGAGTTTATTTCGATTTATTAAAATAATATTTATTATAATCAAATACAGATTAGATGAATTCTTTAATTCAAAATTAATCTCTCTATTTCAAATATTAATTTACCCAATTCGCATTTTACAATTTAAAAAACAAAATCGAGCCATCAGATTAAGATTAGCACTTGAGCAACTTGGGCCAATATTTGTTAAGTTTGGTCAAATGCTTTCAACTAGAAGAGATTTAATACCAGTTGATATAGCAAATGAGCTAGCTAAACTTCAAGATCAAGTTCCGCCATTTAGTTTCCCAAAAGTTAAAAATTTATTAGAAAAATCATATAACAAAAAAATAAATGATATTTTTAAAGAATTTTCAGAAAGTCCAATAGCAAGTGCTTCAGTAGCTCAAGTTCATTTTGCTGAATTATTAAATGAAAAAAAAGTTGCCGTTAAAATTTTAAGGCCAAATATTGAAAAAGAAGTTGATAAAGATATTAACTTACTTAGAATCTTCTCTTGGTTACTTGAGCATATATGGTCAGATGGTAAAAGACTTAAACCACAAGAAGTAGTTGAAGAATTTTCAAAGCATACAAGATCTGAACTTAATTTACTTTTAGAAGCAGCTCATTGTAGCCATCTCGGTGAAAATTTTAAAGATAAAAAACTTCTAATAGTTCCTGAAGTTTATTGGGATTTTTGTAATGAAAAAGTAATGGTGATGGAAAGAATGTCTGGAACTCCAATTAGTAATGTTAAAAAATTAAAAAAAATTAAAATTAATATACCCAAATTAGCCAAAGATGGGGTAGAAATATTTTTTACACAAGTATTTAGAGATGGGTTTTTTCATGCAGATATGCATCCTGGAAATATACAAGTTGCAAATGATGGGAGATATATCGCAATGGATTTCGGAATAATGGGAGCGCTTAACGAACAAGATAAATATTATCTAGCAAGAAATTTCTCTGCTTTCTTTAAAAGGGATTATCATGCAGTGGCTTTAGCTCATATCGAATCAGGATGGGTACCAAAAGAAACTTCTATTGATGAATTCGAGAATGCTATTCGTGCAGTATGTGAGCCAATTTTTGAAAAACCTTTAAAAGAAATATCTTTTGGTAAATTACTAATTAGATTATTTCAAACATCAAGACAATTTAATATGGAAATTCAACCTCAATTAACTATGCTTCAAAAAACACTATTAAATGTTGAAGGGCTTGGTCGTGACCTAGACCCAAATTTAGACCTTTGGAAAACAGCACAACCTTATCTAGAAAATTGGCTATCAGAACAATATGGCCCAAAAAGTTTATTTAAATCAATTAAAAAAGAATTTCCTGAGTGGATTAATATTGCTCCAAAGCTTCCAAGATTAATCCATGCTTATCTTAAAAATGAAAACAATATACAATTTAACGTTTTTGAAGATGAAAATAACAAAATCCGAAATGAAATTAAAAAATTACAAATTTTTTGCAAGAGGATTTCAATATTTTTTGGGATATTACTTATTATAATAATTTACAATTATTTTAAAAATTTATAGTTAATTTATCTTTGGCATTTTTTACAAAAAAAACTGGAACGCTGACCCAATTTTAATTGAGTTATTGGAAACTGACATTGGAAACAGGGTTTATCCTCTCTACCATAAACCTTATGCTCATTCTGAAAATATCCATTTTCACCATTTACATCAAAAAAATCATTTATAGAACTACCGCCTCTAGAAATAGCATTTTTGATTACACTTTTAATTGATTTAACTAAAACAACAACCTCTCTCTTTGAAACTTTTCTTGATGCTCGATTAGGTCGAATACCAGCATTATAAAGAGATTCACTTGCATAAATATTACCTATCCCAACAACAAGACGGCTATCCATAATTGAATTTTTAATACATTGACTTTTATTTTTTAATTTTTGATAAAGATATTCAGTATTAAATTCATTATTTAATGGTTCCAAACCTAAATTTTTAATAAGTTTATGATTATATGGATCTTCCTTAGTCCATAAAATAGAACCAAATCTTCTTGGGTCCCTATATCTCAATATTAAATTATCTTTTTTAAATACAATATCTACATGATCATGTTTATTTAAAGTCTCATTATTAGAAACAATACATAATCGGCCAGACATTCCTAAATGAAAAATAAGAGTTCCATCTGAAAATCTAGCAAGTATATATTTACCTCTTCGACGAAGGTCTAATAAAATTTGATTTTTTAATACTTGAGGTAAGCTTGTATCAATTGGCCAACGTAAAGAGTAATTTCTAATCACAACTTCCTTAACTGATAGCATTAAAAGTGATTTTAATCCGAGACGAGTAACTTCAACCTCTGGAAGTTCTGGCATTATTTTTCTTCTTTTTTCTGAACATGAGGAGTAAGCATTGTAAAGCCTAAATCTCCAGGAAAGTGATACAAAATCTCCTCATCCTTTCTAAATAAAAGTAACTCGGGTGATTCTTGAATCCTATAAAAAGTTACTTTTTTTTCATCTTGAAAAACAATATCAAAACTCTTGTAACCAATTCTTTCATCAATTTTGTATGTTTCAACTGACTTTGCAGGCACATCTTTCCATGTCATTTCATACCAGTCATTTATATCAGATTGTACAAGTGATATATTCTTCCCTTCTGCGCTCCATATCTTTTTATTATAATTTAACTTAAGACGGATATCTTGCCATTGTTCAAGACGAGAAAAATCAAAACTTTTAATCTTTTCATATTTCGCAATAGGATTTTTATCTATTAACTCAAGAGGCATAAAAGATGCTGTTTCAGAAAATCCTCCACTAATCAAAAAAACATTATCTTTATATAAAACATATTGATCTTCATTTACAGGATTATAAGTTCCAAATAAAAATATTTCTTCAAGTTGATTGCCAAAAAAGGTTATTTTAAGATTAGGTTTATCTAATCCATATTTTGATAAATCATCAGAACTTAATTTTTCTAAACTAGAGGCTGCAAGCAAAGAAAGTATTCTATAAACATATAATTCATCTGCTCTTGCTTTATAAGGAGAAAGCATTCTCCAATTATTATTAGTTATTATAAAATGCGTACTTTTTTTTGAAGGAAAATCTATTTTTATTTCATTAAAATCTGATAATTTAAAGTTAGTCAATTCAAACTTTAATGTCTCAATTGGTTCTTTTTTAAATATTGTCCAAGAGTAAAAAGAGGCGACTAGAACTAGTAGTAGTAATCCAATATTTATTAACCATCTAATTTTCATATCTTTATGCTTTTCGTCTCTTAAACCAAATACCAAAACCTGCTATAAATAAAATTAAAGGGAAAAAATATTGAAAACTATGGAAAATAATCCATGCAAGGAATACAGATTTACTATCACTTGGGATTGTTACATTAACATCTTTAAGAGGCATCGGTTGAATTGTAATTAATTGATCATCACCTGCTAACCAATTAATCATATTAATTCCAAGATCTAAATTACCTCCTGATGTAATAAAATTATTTGATAAAAAGCCTGCATTACCAACAACAATAACTCTTTGACCTTTTTCCCCAAATTTCCTATTTAAAGCTATTCCAATATTAATTGGTCCTTTTTTATCTTTATTTTCATCAAAAATCAATTTCTGTTCTTCTGTCTTTTCTTCTCCAGCAAGCCAGCCGCTTGCAGCAACTTCAATTAACTTACTTACTTCCCAGCCATTTTCATAGGTACCTTTAGCACTAACCTCGTGCGCACCCAAATATAATGTTCTAAGCATGAAATTTTTTGTTATTGGATGATCGCCATAAAATGTTGCAAAAGAAACATTTTCATTTGATCCAAAACTTGAAGAAGAAGGATCAATTACTTTACCTTTAGATACTTTTAAACCTAAATATTTAGCAACATTTTCAAGCCCTTTAAAATTATTATCATCTAATAACCAAAATACATTACCTCCATTTTCTAAATACTTAAGAATCTTATTAGACTCTACTTTTGTTACATTTACTTGAGGGCTTGCTATTACTAATAATCCTCCTGCTTTTGGCACCTCTTTTAAAACTGTTAAATCTGGGTTTGAAAATTTAAACCCTTTTTTTTCAAGTTGTTTACCAAACTCACCTAAATCATTATTTTTTATACCTAATAAATTTTTCTCTCCATGCCCATCTAAATACATAATAGGCTGTTCATTCGTTCGAGTTAATCGAACAAATAAATTCGTTAAATCTTGCTCTGCAAATGGAGGTGTAATATGTTCTGTTCTTTTGTTGTATTCAACAATAACTTCACCATCAACTCTAATACCCATTTCCTGAGCAAGTTTTGGTTCTTCTGTAGGGCTAATAAATTTAATATTAATATCGCTCTTTGTCCTTTGATAACGAGCTATAAAATTTATAATTCCTTGTCTAAAAATATCGCCATTATTAACATCATCTTTTGTTGCAAAAACAGTTAAATTTATAGGATTTGACATCTTTTCTAATACTTCGATACTGCCTTGTGTGAGGGTATTTCTATTTGCCTGAGTAATATCCTTAGTTAAAACAAATTGATTTGATAAATAACCTAATAAAACTACTAATAATAAAAACAACAATACAAAAAACCAATTTTGAATTAAAAGTTGTAATCTTAATTTAGCGTTAATCTTCAAAATAAATTATCCTCTTAACCTATCAGAATCTAATCGTCTAATAGTCAAAACTAAGAAAGTTGTAATAAATAAAACAAAATAAATAATATCTTTACTGTCTATTACGCCTCTAGAAAAAGCTTGAAAATGTTTCATAAGAGAAATATAACCAAACCAATGATTGGGTTGACTACCAAAAAACTTATCTAATCCCATTAATGCAAATAAAGCAATAAAACTTAATATTGCAGCAATAATAGGTTGGTTAGTTAATGAGGAAAAATATATGCCTAAAGCAGAAAAACTAGCTGCTAAAAGAATCAAACCTATAGAATTTGCAATCAAATAACCAAAATCAATATCAGACCATATATTTAAAGTTGATAACATTAGAAAAATATATCCTACTAAAATACTTAGAAAAATAATTAATCCCAAGAACTTTCCAACTACAATTTCAGTTAATGAAATGGGGGCACTAAATAAGAAAGGTAATGTTTGACTTTTTCTCTCCTCACTAATTAATCTCATCGATAAAAGAGGAACTGCAAATAGCATTAAAAATGAAGCAATACCATAAACTGTTTGACCAACAAATATAGTTACGCCTACTCTCTCAGCTGGTCTTATTGAGCCAGACATCACTTCAAAATAATTATTTACTCCTTGTAAATAAAAACTACCGAAAGCTAACATTAATAAAGCTAATATAATCCAACCCATAGGGGATGCAAATAAACTTTTTAACTCTTTTCTAGCAATATTTATTATCATAATTAAAAATTTAATCTGTATTATTTATTTTTTGAGTCTTGCATTTGTGTTAATTGTACAAATATATCTTCTAAACTTGTAATATGTGGAGCCACATGGTACAAGCCCCAATTATTTTTTGCTGATAAATTTACAATTTCTTCTGCCGGTAAATATTTTTCTTTGAAATGAATTATAAACATACCTTGATTATCTTTTTCAACTTTCTCAACACCCTTTATACTTTTAAGGCTTTTTATTGTTGGTGGTTTTGAAAAACCTACTAATAACTTATTACCAAGGCGTTGTTGTTTTAAATTATCTATGGAGCCATGAAATACTAAATTACCTTTATCAATAATTTGAACACGATCACATACCATTTCAACTTCTGGCAAAATATGTGTTGAAAGAATAACGCTATGCTTTTTACCAATTTCTTTTATTAATTTTCTAATTTCTCGAATCTGTATTGGATCTAAACCAACAGTTGGCTCATCCAAAATAACAATTTCAGGGTTATGAATAATAGCTTGAGCAATACCAACTCTTTGCTGATAGCCATTAGATAAATTTTCAATCAAACGGTTGCTCATATGAGCTAAGCCACACTTGTCTTTAGCAGCTTCAACTGCTTTGTAAACATGAGAAGATTTAACTTTATGAAAACGAGCAGCAATACTTAAGAATTCATTAACTGTAAACTCTTTATACAGAGGTCTAATTTCAGGTAGATAGCCAATTAAAGCTTTTGCTTCTTTTGGCTTCTCAATAATGTCGATACCACATATCTTGACACCTCCTTGAGAAGGCGCTAAATTTCCTGTCAAAATCCTCATCGTTGTTGATTTTCCAGCGCCATTAGGGCCAAGAAAACCCAACACTTCACCTTTATTTAAGTGAAATGAAACGTCTCTAACAGCATAATTATCTCCGAATCGCTTCGTTAAATCGAACGCATCAAGTGTAGCTTCAGTCATTTAAGTATTCCAATAAATTTGCATGTATGAGTTTATATTAAAAAAAAGTTTTAATTAAATTAAATAAAACTGAATTATATTAAAATTCTTAAGTCATTAAAACTTATGTATATTAAGAGAAACATTTTTAGTTTAAACTTATCCTTCAATCAAAAGATTTAATTGAACAAAAATATAATATGGTCAACATTATAAACAAGATATTTTTTATTTTTCTATTATTTAGCATAAATAATCTAATTTATGCTGATGATACAGTTAAAAAAATAAATAAAGCAAATAAGTTAATTGAAGAAAATGAAAAATTTGACGAAAATTTACCTGCACAAATAACAGAAACTAATCCAGAATTTATATACAAATTCTTATTAGCTGAAATCGCAGCACAAAGAGGCGAGCTTAATTCCGCCGGACATATTTATCTAGATTTAGCTAAGCTCACTAAAAGTATTCCATTGGCCGAAAGAGCAACTAGAATTGCTGGGTCAGCAAGAAATGTTAGATTAGCTATGGATTCGGCACAAATTTGGCGAAAGCTAGATAAAACTTCAATTGAACCTCAACGAATTATTGCCGAACTTTTTATATCTAGTGGAAATTTAGCTAAAGCAAGGCCTTTAGTAAAAAAGCTACTAGAACAAGAGAGAAAAACAAGAGCAGAAGGTTTTTTATATCTAAATAAAATTTTATCTCAAGTCGAAAACAAAAAAAATGCACTTAGGTTTATTCTAGATATTAGTAAGCCCTATTTAGATATTGCAGAAGCAAGATTCGCAATTGCTCATGCAGCATTTTCTGCTGGTGATAAAAAAATGGCTCTGGAAGAATTAGATGAAATCGAGTCTATAAATCCAAAATGGGAAACAGCAGTCCTATTTCGAGGTTATATCATAGGCAAAGAATGGCCGGAAAAAGCTTTGGCTTTTTATCAAGACTTTTTGATAAAAAATCCTAAATCAAATGAAGTTAGACTTGAATATGCAAAAGCTTTAACTAATCTAAAAAAATATGATAAAGCTAAAAGACAATTTCTAAGGTTAGTTAATAGCTCGCTTGCTTCTTCAGAAATTAGTCTAACAGTAGCTTTATTATCAATTGAATTAGGGGATAATATTTTAGCTGAAGAATATTTTATGCAAAGCTTAAAACGTGGCTACACTAAACCTGCCCAAATTTATATTTATCTATCTGGTATTTACGATGATAGAGGGGATTTTGAAGAAACCCTAACCTGGCTAAAAAAAATAAAAAGTGGTAAATACTTTGTAGACTCTAGAATATTAATGGCTGAATATATTGCAAAATATGACTCTGTTGATTCAGCAATTGAAATGTTAGACGGATTAAAAAAAGGACATCTTTCACATGATGAAAAACTCATTATTCTTAGAAATAAAACATCATTATTCTTAACAGAAAATAGGAATCAAGATGCATATGATGCTATGAGAGCTGAAGAAGAATTTTTTAAAAAATCTCCTCAGTTTAAATTTGATTATGCAATGCTTGTAGAAAGAATTGGCAATACTGTATTAATGGAACAATTGCTTTTAGAAGCGATTAAATTAAAACCAGATTATGCAGCAGCCTACAACGCCCTCGGTTACTCTTGGGCTGATAGAAATATTAAATTACAAGAATCAAGAAGATATATTGAAATTGCTTTAGCTTATGAACCTGATAATCATTACATTTTAGATAGTATGGGATGGATACATTTCAAATTAGGGAATTTAAAAATTGCTTTAAAGTATATTAAAAAAGCTTATTTAATAAATAAAGATCCAGAAATTGCAGCTCATTTAGGAGAAATACTTTGGCTACAAGGAAAAAAAGAAGAAGCTAAAGAAATATGGAAAAATTCACTTAATCGCCATCCAAGTAATACCGTTTTATTAGAAACAACAAATCGATTTAGATAACATTGACTATAATGAGAATAACTTTAGTTACTCTAATTATTTTATTTCTTACAGGTTGCTCGCTCCCCAATCTAAAACAAGATATAGAAACTTTATCTTACGAAGAATACAAAACTACATTACCAATAGATAATAATGAAAAATTTAAACTTAATGGAAAATTATCACTATTTATAGATAAAAAAGGGCAAACAGGAAAAATTTTATGGGGTTTTGAAAATGATAAAGATACTATACATATACTAAATCCTTTTAATACAAAAATTGCAGAAATTATCTTAATTAATTCAGAAAAAAAAGTCATTCTGAATTTCTCTCAAGATAATAATCAAAATTCTGATCAAATAATTACTGATATTTTTGGTAATAAAGAAAATATTTTCCTACTTAAACAATTTATTACGAAACCTCCGCAACAATTAAGTTACAAAAATAATATTTTAATTAAATACAAAAATTGGAATATTTATTACCAAGGAAATAAAATCATAAGAAATAAACTGCTACCAAATACAATTATGTTTGAAAAAAATAATATAAGCCTAAAAATCTTTATCTCGGATTGGATTTCATGATAAATAGTCAAGATTTATTAAAGTCTGGATATACAAAATTCTCAGCTCCAGCAAAATTAAATTTATTTCTCAAAATTATAAATAAAAGAAAAAATGGGTATCATAACCTTCAAAGTATATTTCAATTAATCGACTTAAAAGATGATATTTATATAAAAATTAGATATAAAGATAAAAAAATAAATATCAAAAACTCTTCTCAACTAATTGATCCTAAAAATGATCTTGCTCTAAAAGCTGCCAAATTAATGCTATCAGGGCATAAAATTGGTGCTGATATTTTTATAAACAAAAGAATACCTATAGGCGCAGGTCTTGGTGGTGGAAGTTCAGATGCGGCAACAATTATGATGGGTATAAATAAGATGAGTGGATTTAATTTAAGTAAAGAAGATCTTATAAAATTTGGTTTAAAACTAGGCGCAGATATTCCTTTTTTTATTAACGGTGCTAATGCATGGGTTGAAGGAATTGGAGAGTGTTTATATGATATTAAAATACCTGATTCTATTTATGTGGTTATTGTTCCAAACTTAAACATTTATACAAAAACTATTTTTAACTGTTTTAAATTGACAAATTCCTCAATTCCGTTGAAAATACCGTCCTCTTATAGCGCTGTTGAACACGATCTTATTAAAAATGACCTTGAAGAGACAGTTATTAAAAAATACGCAAAGATGGCTGCAATTTCTAAGTGGCTAAGTAGTTTTGGGAATGCTAAAATGTCAGGAACGGGTTCAAGTATTTTTATAAGAGCTAAAAATCTTAATATGGCTAAATCAATAAAAGAAAGTAAACCAAAAAATACTAATTGCTTTATTGTAAAGGGCTTGTCGGTTCACCCTTTTTATTTAACCGACCAATTGGGGAGTCGCCAAGCTGGTTAAGGCACATGGTTTTGATCCATGCATGCGAAGGTTCGAATCCTTCCTCCCCAGCCAATAAAAGAGGATAAACTTTTGAATACAGATAGCTTAATGGTTTTTTCAGGAAATGCTAATGAACAACTTGCAAAACAAGTAACCAAACATCTAAATATAAAATTAGGTAAAGCTACTGTTGGAAGCTTTAGTGATGGCGAAACAATGGTTGAATTACTTGAAAATGTTCGTGGAAAAGATGTTTTTATTCTTCAATCAATAAGTCGGCCTACTAATGATAACTTGATGGAAATTATGGTAATGGTTGATGCGTTAAGAAGATCATCAGCCGCAAGAATTACTGCTGCTATTCCATATTTAGGTTATTCAAGACAAGATAGGCGTCCACGATCAGCAAGAGTTGCTATTACAGCTAAAGTAGTAGCCACTATGCTAACAAGTGTTGGCGTTAATAGACTTTTAACAATGGATCTTCATTCAGATCAAATTCAAGGTTTCTTTGAAATACCAGTTGATAATATTTATGCAACACCAGTTCTGTTAGATGACCTTGTAAAACAAAAACACAAAAATGCGGTTATAGTGTCACCTGATGTTGGAGGCGTTGTTCGAGCAAGAGCTTGTGCAAAAATATTAGGTTCGGATCTGGCTATTATAGATAAAAGAAGACCGACACCAAATGTATCAGAAGTAATGAATATAATTGGTGATGTCCAAGATAGAACATGTATTATAATTGATGATATTGTTGATACTGCAAACACTTTATGTGAAGCTGCTCTCGCACTAAAAAAACATGGAGCAAAAAAAGTAGTTGCTTATGCAACTCACCCAATATTTTCTGGTAATGCAATCAATTCGATTAATAATTCTGAACTTGATGAAATTGTAATTACTGATACAATTACGCTTGAGCAAAATGCCCAAAAAACTAAAAAAATCAGGCAATTATCAGTAGCAGAACTATTAGCAGAAACTATTAGAAGAATTAGTCATGAAGATTCAGTTAGCTCTTTATTTATGGAATAAAATTACTGAACTAACATAGCTTTAATTAAACGAATAGGCCTGGTCGCGGGTCTATTTTTATTTAGGAGTAATTAAAAATGAAAATTGAAATAAATGCAAAAATTAGAGACGCGAAAGGTACGGGTGCGAGCCGCCGTCTTCGCCATTCAGGAAAAGTTCCTGGAATTTTATATGGAGGAGAAAATGATTCAATGAGTATAGAATTAGATGGCAAAGAATTATTTATGCAATTTAAACATGAGGCTTTTCATGCATCTATTCTTACTCTAAATTTGGATGGAAAAAAAGAACCGGTATTACTTAGAGATTTCCAAATGCATCCAGTTAGAAATACTATTCAACATATAGATCTCCAACGTATTGATGAGAATAAAAAACTTCATGTAAAAGTACCGTTCCATTTCTTAAATGAAGAGAGTGCGCCAGGAGTTAAATTAGAAGGGGGAGTTGTTTCTCATATAATGATTGATATAGATATTGCATGCCTTCCTAAAGACTTACCAGCTTATATTGAAGTTGATTTAATTAATCTAGAAATAGGCGACTCAATTCATCTATCAGAAATTAAAATACCAGAAGGGGTTGAATTAACTGGATTATCTGAAGAAAATGATCCAATAATAACTTCTGTATCTAAGCCTAAAGTATTTGTAGAAGAAGTAATTGAGACCCCTGAAGGTGAAGAAGGTGAAGAAGGTGAAGAAGGTGAAGAAGGTGCTGAAGGTGAAGAAGGTGCTGAAGGTGAAGAAGGTGCTGAAGGTAAAGAAGGTAAAGAAGGAGAAAAATCTGCTAAGGATAATGAAGATGCAGAAAAAAAAG
>ERZ1046876.1256-NODE-1256-length-16892-cov-4.557760_pt1 | contig 16892 bp, 19 predicted proteins | sample MGYA00383094_ERZ1046876 | MGnify/ENA primary metagenome ERZ1046876 (study PRJEB29581, sample SAMEA5548364) | metagenome | biome: marine; feature: coastal; material: water | depth 50 m | study: Short-term variability in the microbial, nano- and picoplankton...
TTTGCACCTTGCCTTAGTGCAGTTCTGTTACAATCCATAGCAGTATCACCACCACCAAGCACTATGACTGTTTTATTTTTGAGATCTATAAACTCATTACTTTCGTTTTGCATTATATTTCTAATATTTGAATTCAAGTAGGGCAGAGAATCATGGACGTTATTTAAATCTTCACCTGGGAAGCCACCTTTCATATATGTGTATGTGCCCATGCCAAGGAAAACTGCATCAAACATGCCTTTAAACTTTTCAAAAGAAATATCTTTACCTATATTAGTATTAAGAACAAATTTTACCCCCATTTCTTCAAGAATCTTTCTTCTTTGTCTCACAATATCTTTTTCCAACTTAAAGGGTGGTATACCAAATGTCAGCAATCCACCAATTTCTTCATATTTATCATAGATAATTGGATTGAATCCATTCCTGACAAGAACATCTGCACACGCTAAACCTGCAGGACCAGCACCAATAATTCCTACTTTGAATTTATTTTTTTTAATATTTGAAATATCAGGTTTCCATCCCTGACTGACAGCTTCATCAGTAATATATTTTTCTATGCTTCCTATAGTAATAGCGCCAAAACCATCATTTAAAGTACAAGCACCTTCACATAATCTATCCTGAGGACAAATCCTTCCACATATCTCGGGAAGTGAATTTGTTTGATGAGATAAATCTGCAGCTTCAAATAATTTATTTTCTGAAATAAGTTTTAACCATTGAGGAATGTAATTATGAACTGGACATTTCCATTCGCAATATGGGTTACCACATTCGATACATCTCCCAGATTGCTCTGCAGCTATTTGGCTTGTGTAGTGGCCATAAATTTCTTTATAATGTTTTTTTCTTTTTGTTGGAGAAATTACATCAGGGTCTATACGTTTAAGCTCAATAAATTGAAGATTCTTATCCATGGATGGATTATACAAGACTTATGTGTATTTGGCGATATTTTGGAAAAAGGATTAGCTTAATAATTTTTTTATAAACTTACTGACGAGTGACATATCAATATTATCACCATGGTTATTTTTAATAATTCCCATAGCCTTACCCATCTCTTTAATAGACTGAATATTTAATTCATCAATTACTTTTTTTACAATTTCTTCAGTTTCTTTTTCATTAAGAATCTCAGGTAGATATGTTTCTAATAATTCCATCTCTTTTTTTTCTTTATCAGCTAATTCCTGTCTGTCTGCATTTATGAATTGATTATAAGAATCTTTATTTCTTTTAATCATAGATTTCAGAATTTTTATTACTTCTGAATCGTTAAGTTCAATTTTTTTATCTTTTTCTTCTTTATTTAGAAATGATAAGGCAAATCGAAGAGTGGATGTGTTTTCTTTATTACCGTTTTTGAGAAATTTAATCTGATCGCTCTGTATACTATCTTTGATAGCTGATTTTGACATTAGAAATTAGAATTTTTTGTAAGGAGGTTTTTTTCTGAGAGTGTCCATACTAACTTTTCTTTTACATCTTTTCGTTGCAGCAGCAATTTTTCTTTTTCTCATTGCTGTTGGCTTTTCATAAAATTCTCTGCGGCGTGTTTCAGTTAAGATACCTGCTTTTTCACAGCCTCTTTTAAATCGTCTTAGTGCGATTTCAAATGGCTCATTATCTCTTACTTGTACACTTGGCATATAAATCCTTATTCATTTAAATATTGCGTAATATTACTCGATATTGCTTATAAAGCAAGTTTTAACTTATAATACGACCATGAATATCTTGGGCATAGAATCATCATGTGATGATACTGGATTAGCTATAATTAATTCAGATGGTTTAATTATTGATTACATCACAAGTTCACAACACGAAATCCACAAAAAATATGGAGGTATCGTCCCTGAATTAGCCTCAAGAGACCATGTAAAAAAATTTATACCACTTTTAAACTTACTTCTTAAAAAATGTTCTATGAGTATGGATGATATTAATATGATTGCATTTACCAATGGACCTGGATTACTCGGACCATTGCTAGCAGGAGCATCTTTATCTAAAGCACTGGGCTGGAGTAATAGTATACCAGTAGTAGAAGTAAATCACCTTGAAGCTCATATCTATTCACCAATGATTACTGAAAAAAAATTAGAACCACCATTTGTGTCATTGCTAGTGTCTGGAGGTCATACGATTTTATCTTCAGTTGATAAAGATTATCAAATAAAAACTTTAGGATCAACGCTTGATGATTCTGCAGGTGAATGTTTTGATAAAATAGCAAGAAAACTAAATTTAGGTTACCCAGGAGGGCCGGAGATTGCGAAACGAGCTGAGTTGTCTTTAAATAATAATTTTCACTTTCCAAGACCAATGATAAAAAGTAATGATTTTAACTTTAGTTTCAGCGGACTTAAAACTCATGTTATTAATACTATTCAGAAATTAGAGCTTACAGATGAAAATGTAAATAACATTTCATATGAATTACAAAATGCAATAGTAGACACTCTAATTAGGAAGTCAATTAAAGCATCAAAAGAGCTTATTGTTAAGAATATAGTGATTACAGGTGGTGTAAGTGCTAATAAAAAACTTAGAAAAGAATTTTCATTAATAAAAGAATGTAAAGCTTATTTTCCAGATGTAAAATTTAGTACTGATAATGGTGCGATGATTGCTTATGCAGGTTTTCTAAAATCTAAATCTTTAGAGATAAAAGAAAATTATAAAATTAAACCTAATCCATCATTATCTTTGTAGTATTTCTCGTATATTTTTTCTGTGATTTATGAGTATAACGAATGAGTGTACTGCTGATACAAGAATGAATTCATAATTATCTACCATGTAGAATGTTATTAAGGGTAGAGTTATAAAACTTACTATCGCAGATAATCCTGAGATTCTCTTTAAAATAAACATAAGACCCCATATTAATAATATAGAAAGTCCTATTTGATAATTCAAGGCTAAAATAAAACCAAACGATGTCGCTACTCCTTTCCCGCCTTGAAATTTATTAAAAACAGAAAACATATGACCAAATAATAAAATTGATGAGAATAGGTATGCTGTAACTAAATCTTGTTCAACAAGAAGAAAGATAGGAATAAACCCTTTTAAGAAATCTCCTAGAAATGTAAATAAACCAGGTAGTGGCCCAGCTATTCTGTACATATTTGTTGCACCAGGATTCATTGACCCGGTCGCTCTCGGATCGCGTGTAGACATAACTTTGGAAACTATTAAAGCAAACGGCAAAGAACCAATTAAATAAAAAATTGTGAAGATTTTAAAAAAAGCTAAATCTAGTCCCATTTGTAAAGCATACACTAGTGATTTGTATTATTCTAACGAGTAATGTTAATAGATAAATCACGAGAGATTACTTTTATACATGGCTGGCTATTTGGACCATACATGTGGCAAGGCGTCAAAAAATATTTTAAACAAGTAAAAAAACATACATTAATTTCATTATCAGGCTACGGTGATAAAAGCAAATATACGTTTGATAATTCTGAACAAATAAACAATATACTTAAATCATCAAAAGAAGGAGATATTATATTTGGCTACTCATATAGTGCTACGTTAATATTAAACTTAGATAATCTAGACAGATGTAAGGGAACAATAATATTAATCAATCCTTTTTATACATTTAAAGACAATACAATTAATAATTTTTGTATCAATATAAAAAATAATTTTGATATAAATATTAAAAAATTTATTTTCAATTGCACAAAAGGAATTAAGAATAGCAAAACAAATTACACTAAATTATGTAAACTATTTGATAATCATTCTAAACCCTCATTAAATTCATTATATTTAGGCCTTGAAGATTTAAAAAATATAAATAAGTCTGATAAATTAATTACACACTCAAAGAACTTACATATCATACAATCACTATCTGATGAGGTTAGTGATATAAAAAAATTCTACCAACTGGAAAAAGACAAGTTCAATACATATAGGTTAGAGGGTAGCCCTCATTTTCCCTTTTTTGAATTCGATAAAATATATGAGATTATAAAAAAGATAAAATGAATAAAAATATTATTAAAACATTTTCAAATAAAGCAAGTTCTTATGATTCTCAATCATTTGTGCAAAAAAACGTTAATAAAAGATTATTAAATAGACTTGATTTCATTAAACATAAAAAAAAACATATCTTAGAAATTGGTTCAGGTACAGGCAACTTATCCAATGAATTAGAAAAAAAATATCCAGAAGTTCAAGTAGTATCAACTGACTTATCCTATGAAATGCTAAAAGTCCATAAAGATAAAAACCCTAGCGCTAATTGCATAACTTCAGCAGGAGAGAACCCTCCGTTTAAAGCAGAATCTTTTGACACTATCTTGTCTAGTTTAACATTGCATTGGTGTAAGCTAAATAATGATCTATTTTGGAGATATGCTAATTTACTTAAACCGAATGGGCTTTTGTTATTTTCAGCTGCAGGACCAGATACTTTTAAAGAGTTTAGGAAATGTCCTGAAGCCATCTACAATAAACTAAGGTTTAATACATTCTTAGATATGCATCACTATGGTGACTTTATGCTCAATGCACACCTAAAAGACCCTGTTGTTGATAATGAAGAGATAACTTTGGAATTTTCCTCACTTGACCAGCTCCTCAAGTCTTTACGTCTAACAGGTACAAATTTTACTGAAACTAATAGAAATCAACATATCACCAAATCTGAATATAAAGTTATTCAAAATAGCTTGTATAATAAATCATCCAATTCATTCGATTTAACATACGAGATAATATATGGTTATGCTTTGAAACACCCTAAAACCCTTGATAATTCAGGTAAATTGATACAAATCAAAGAACTAAAAAAAGAGTAAATTAGAAATTCCATAAGTACTAATATTTTGTTAATATTGGGACACAAAAAGATGTTGTTAATATTGTGATGCAAAAAATGTGTTATTAAAGGATAAATAACCGTACATTAGGGAATGAAAATGAAAAGATTATCAATATTTATAGTATCAATGTTAGCATCGCTAACTTCCATGGCCGACTGGGAAGTAAATATGCCCAGAGGTGTTTCTCCAACTGCCAATGCTGCTTACGACCTACATATGCTAATTTTTTACATCACAGTTGTTATAGGAATAGTAGTATTCGGTGTGATGTTTTACTCAATCTTTCATCACAGAAAATCAAAAGGTGCTAAACCAGCATCATTTCATGAAAGCACAACAGTTGAAATTATATGGACTGTAATACCATTTATTATTTTAGTTGGAATAGCAATCCCTTCTACTAAAACACTGATAATGATGGAAGATACTAGAGATTCAGAAATTACACTTAAAGTTACTGGCTACCAATGGATGTGGAAATATGATTATGTCGAAGATGATGTCTCTTTTTTCAGTAAATTGGCTAGCGATAGTAATCAAGCTAGACAACTTGGTTCAAAAATAGATGTGAATAAAGTCGATAATTATCTCTTAAATGTTGATAACGAAGTAGTCTTACCTACCAATACTAAAGTCAGAATATTGCTAACAGCTAGTGATGTAATTCATGCTTGGTGGGTACCAGAAATTACTGGTAAGAAAGATGCTATTCCTGGGTATGTAAATGAATTATGGGTAGATATTAAAAAGCCCGGTGTATATCGCGGGCAATGTACGGAGTTGTGTGGTAAAGATCATGGCTTTATGCCAATTGTGGTTCGTGCAGTTCCAAAACAAGAATATACAAAATGGGTTTCACTAAATCAGAAAAACCGCGTAGCCGATAAATCTAAATAAGGAAGTTAAAATGAGCGCAAATATAGATCACTTAAAAGAAGAGCATCATCAACCATCAGGTTTGATGAGATGGATAACAACAACAAATCATAAAGATATTGGTTCACTATACCTTTGGTTTAGTTTACTAATGTTTTTTGTAGGCGGATTGATGGCATTAGTCATTCGTGCTGAATTATTTCAACCAGGTCTACAATTAGTTGTACCTGGATTTTTTAATCAGATGACTACAATGCATGCACTTGTCATGATATTTGGAGCATTAATGCCAGCTTTTGTTGGATTAGCTAACTGGCAACTTCCAATGATGATTGGTGCGCCGGATATGGCTTTACCTAGACTTAACAATTGGAGTTTTTGGATTTTACCATTTGCATTTACAATGTTAATAAGCACTTTATTTTTTGAGAGCGGTGGGCCTGCAGCCGGATGGACACTGTATCCTCCATTATCGTTACAAGGTGGTAATTCAATGCCTTTTGTAATATTTTCAATTCATTTACTTGGTGCATCTTCAATTCTTGGAGCAATCAATGTAATAGCAACAATTCTAAACATGAGAGCGCCAGGCATGACACTTATGAAAATGCCTATATTTGTATGGACATGGTTAATCACAGCATTCTTATTGATAGCTGCAATGCCTGTACTAGCAGGGGCAATAACTATGCTTTTAACAGACCGTTTCTTTGGTACTAGCTTTTTTACAGCAGCTGGTGGAGGAGATCCAGTATTGTTTCAACATATATTCTGGTTCTTTGGTCATCCTGAAGTATATATTTTAATACTTCCTGCATTCGGAATAATCTCAACAATCATACCCGCTTTTTCTAGAAAGAAACTATTTGGTTATGATTCTATGGTTTATGCTACAGCATCTATTGCGTTACTATCATTTATAGTATGGGCACATCATATGTTTACCGTTGGAATGCCACTTGCTGGTGAAATATTCTTTATGTTTACAACAATGTTAATAGCTGTTCCGACAGGTGTTAAAGTATTTAATTGGGTTGCAACTATGTGGAAAGGATCCATGACATTTGAAACTCCTATGTTATTTGCATTAGCCTTTATAATCTTGTTCACAATTGGCGGATTCTCAGGTTTAATGCTAGCAATAACACCGGCCGATTTTCAGTATCATGATACATATTTTGTAGTAGCTCATTTCCATTACGTACTAGTCCCAGGAGCAATATTTGCAGTCATTGCAGCTGTTTATTATTGGCTACCTAAATGGACTGGCAAAATGTACAACGAAACTCTGGGTAAAATACATTTTTGGATGACAACAATATTTGTAAATATCACTTTTTTCCCTATGCATTTTGTGGGATTAGCTGGTATGCCAAGAAGAATACCTGATTATGCAGTACAATTTACTGATTTTAATATGATTGCTTCAGTAGGAGCATTTGGCTTTGGTTTGTCCCAATTATTATTTGTGTATATTTTATTCTCGACATTAAGACAGCCTGTTACTGTAGCAGATAAAGCATGGGATGGAGCAGAAGGGTTAGAATGGACATTACCATCACCTGCACCTTATCATTCATTTGACACTCCACCTAAAATCGACTAATGACGGGTATTAAGTCAACAATTTTAAAACTATCATTTGTCGTAGTAGCAATGTATGGTTTTTCATACGCACTAGTGCCTATTTATGATACGTTTTGTGAAATAACTGGACTAAATGGTAAAACAAACCAAGTTGCATATACAGGCAATGATATTAAAAAAGATAATAGATTTGTTACGGTAAAATTTATATCAAATGTTGCAAACTCTGCACCACTTTATTTTGAACCTACTGTTACAGAAATGACTGTACAAATTGGAAAACCTTATAACACTCATTATGTAATGAAAAATAATTCGAGTAAAAAATTACACACTACAGCTAGCCCAAGCGTTACACCTGGCAAGTATGCAGAATACCTTAAAAAAATAGAATGTTTTTGTTTCAATCAACAAACAATCGATGCAGGTGAAGTTAAAGATTTAGGTATACAGTTTGTTATTGATAATGAACTGCCACAAGATAGCGGTGACATTGTACTCTCTTACACAATGTTCGATATCTCAGATAACATTAAGGAGACAAATAAATTATGAGTGAATCATCATATTACATACCACACGAAACTAAGTGGCCATTTCTAGCTACAGTGTCATTAGTTATAATGTTTATAGGACTGGCTAATTATATGAATGATGAGTCCACTCTAACTCTTACTTTTACTGGATTAGCGCTTTTATTACTTGTTATATATGGATGGTTTTCATACGTAGTAAATGAAAGTGAAGGCGGCTTGTATGATGCACAAGTTGATATGTCTTTTAGATGGGGAATGGCATGGTTTATATTTTCTGAAATCATGTTCTTCGCAGCTTTTTTTGGCGCCTTGTATTACGCGAGAGAAATGTCCTTACCATGGTTAGCTGGAGAGGGAACCGGAACAACTACAAACCAAGAGCTTTGGCCCACATTTGAAAATGTCTGGCCTTCGAATGGCCCTGCAAACTATGGCGGTGATTTTATAGTAATGAAGGCAGCAGGTATACCAGCTCTAAACACAATTATATTACTAATTAGCGGATTAACTGTTACATGGGCTCATCACGGCCTTAAAGAAGGTAAAAGGAATCAGCTTATTATAGGATTACTAGCTACAGTTCTTCTAGGTTTTATTTTTGTAGGGTTCCAAGCATATGAATATTCTCATGCATACGGTGATCTTAATTTAAAAATGACTTCTGGTATATATGGATCAACTTTTTATATGTTAACCGGATTTCACGGCTTTCATGTGACTCTGGGCGCGATTATGCTTACAGTAATTCTATTTAGATGTGTCAAAGGACACTTCACTAACGAAAACCATTTTGGATTTGAAGCTGTTGCATGGTACTGGCATTTTGTGGATGTTGTCTGGTTAGGATTATTTGTATTCGTATACTGGCTTTAATTAAAAACTATTAGGTTTAATAAGACCATTGTAGTATCCAAATATTAGAATAGCGAAAAGCAATAACGATAAGATTATTCTAGTCTTTAAAGAGGTCAAACCACGATTAGATGAAGATTTATCTTTAAGTATATATACAAAACCCATCATAAGATTATATATTATGAGGATCAGCAGAATTACAATTGTATATTTGAACATTAGTCCATGTTAACACTAGAATGATAAATATATTTAAAAACTTAATTTTAATAATTTTAATTACTACATGTTTTTACTTAGGACTATGGCAAATTGACAGAGCTGAAGAAAAGCTAAAAATACAAAATGATTTCAATATGCATGTAAAACAAATGTATATAGATATAAAAGAAATATCAGATAACCCAATAAGATATAAAAAAATTAAAGCAAAAGGTGTTTTTACAGAGCCAAACTTTTTGTTAGATAACATTATTTACAAACATAAAGCCGGTTATTCTGTGATTTCACCTTTCCTCACTGATAATAAAATATTATTAGTTAATAGAGGCTGGGTAGATAATTATTCGAGACAAAAAAAACCAATAATAGATACGCCTAACATGATGATTGATATAAAAGGATATATAAAATATCCAATGAAATTATTAGAACTAAGTTCTGATAATATTACTAATGATAAACCATATATAATCCAAAATATAAATATTATGCAAATATCAAAGATAGTAAAAAAAGAAGTTTTCCCTTATATACTTAATTTAAATGAAGGCGCTAAATACTCATACAAACATACGGTTGAGAAAAATTATAATAATCATCTTAAGCATTATATGTATGCTGGCCAGTGGTTTTTGTTTACAATCATAGGTATTATTTTTTTATTAATTCTCAATAGGAGAAGTAATGGCAAGACTTAAATTTATATCAATTATTTTTGTATTTTTGTCACCCTTTCTATTTGCGCAATATTTTTATACAAGCAACGTCACAGAAACGAGAGGTACTACAAATCATGGTACATTTCTTCCTAATGAAATTATCATAGAGGTTGAGTCTACATCTAAAAATGAATATTGGACGATACTTCAGATATTGCCATTGAATTGTAATAAGAAATGTCAAAATGATACCCACATAATAAGGCAAATCAACACAGCGCTTGGTAAAGACATGGATAGAGTAAAGAGATATATCCTAAAAAATACAAATAGTAATAAGAATTATATTTATTTAAATAACTATCCAAAAGTTGTTGTTTTAGATAATTCTCAAACACTTTATAATAGACTTTCTAATATGGAAGAAAGAGTATTTATTGCTGATCCTTTTGGTAAAATCATACTAGGCTATAAGGAAGATTTTAATGCAAAAGGCTTACTTAAAGATATAAAAAAGCTTTTAAAATACTCAAAAATATAAATTATGGATGATTTAAAAATATCGAGATTAAGTTTCATTGGTGCGTTATTCACACTTATTGTTATATCTTTAGGTGCGTGGGTAAGATTAACTGATGCTGGTTTAGGTTGTCCTGATTGGCCTGGTTGTTATGGATTATTAACTACACCAAATACAGCAGATGAACTTGCGAAAGCGAGAGAATATTATCCTAATGCTGATATTGATATAGGAAAAGCATGGCGCGAAATGTTTCATCGATATATGGCAGGAATTTTAGGATTGTATGTTTTTTTTATTACATACATCTCAATTAAATACTCTAAAAAAAATTACATTCTTCCTATTTTAATTTCAATATTAATTATTGTTCAAGCAATCATGGGAATGTTAACAGTCACTATGTTAGTCAAACCTACAGTAGTAACTACACATTTATTTTTTGGTATGCTAACTGCAACATTACTGTTTATCAATAGTCTTAAATATTCTAGTATAAATATGTCTTTACAAAAAATACCTTTATACATTCTTGGAGCATTAATAATTACTTGGACGATTTTAATTCTTCAGATATTATTAGGTGGGTGGACAAGTACTAATTACGCTTCATTAGCATGTACAGATTTTCCAAAGTGTTTAAATCAATGGTATCCAGAGCAAATGATATTTAGCGGAGCATTCGATTTAATAGGCCTCCCTGATGTAAATTATGAAGGTGGAATATTAGCATATGGAGCAAAAGTAGCTATTCATTATTCTCATAGAATTACAGCATTGATATTAACGTTTGTTTTCATATCAACACTCTACATGGTATTTAAATTAAAAAAGCATGACTTTTTAAAAAAAATAATGGGTATAAGTGTAATATTTTTTATATTACAAATTATTCTTGGTATTTCTAATGTTGTATATAGCCTACCTTTGAATATTGCAGTATGGCATACAATGAATGCAGCCATATTAATGGCACTAATATCAAGTGCACTTTATTATTGTCTGATATCATTTTATAAACATAAGTAAATGAGTAACACAACCAGAAATAAAAATTCAATATTAGTTGATTTAATTGCATTAACCAAACCTCGTGTAAATTTCTTAATAATATTCACTGCAATTGTGGGTATGCTTTTAGCTCAAGATTATAATCTCGATTACAACTTGATGTTTTATGCAAGTATAGGCATCTATCTAGCCGCATCTGCTGCTGCAGTAATAAATCATATAGTAGATCAAAAAATTGATGCGATAATGGATAGAACAAAAAGTCGGCCTCTTATAAGAGGGAACGTTACAACTAATCATGCAGTATATTTTTCTGTATTTATATCTTTAGCTTCTACATATATCTTATTTGTTTATGTGAATACAATTACTACAATACTTACCTTATTTTCAATTATTGTTTATTCAATTATTTATTCTGTATATTTAAAAAACTTAACTTCGCAAAATATTGTCATAGGCGGTATCGCTGGCGCAATGCCTCCACTATTAGGATGGACAGCTATAACAAATGGAGTAAGCGAACTGCCTTTATTATTATTTTTGATTATATTTCTTTGGACGCCACCTCATTTCTGGGCTTTAGCAGTTTACAAGCAAGAAGATTATAGCAAGGCTAATGTTCCAATGTTACCAGTTACGCATGGTGCAGATTTCACACGATTACATATCTTTCTGTATTCAATACTATTATTTTGTATAACATTATTTCCTTATCTTTTAAGTTTAGTATCCTACATATATCTAGTTTCTGTATTAATACTTGGCGGTAAGTTTATTTATGATTCATACAAGTTGTATATAACTAAAAATGAAAGAAAAGCATTTGAGCTTTTCAAATATTCAATTACATATTTAGCCTTATTGTTTGCTGCATTACTTGCAGATCATTATATTTTGATGCTTTAGATTAAGCTAACAAGATTGTCTCTTTGAGTGTATGTAGAGATTTTTCTTCAATCTGCCTTATACGCTCTTTAGAAACATTATATTTTTTTGACAAATCATCCAGAGTAGGTTTATTTTCAGATAAAAACCTTTGCGAAATAATATCTCGACTTCTTTCATCAAGCTTACTTAATGCAAAGCTTATTTTTTCTGAGTTATCACTTTCAGAGTCTTGTATTTCAAGAAGTGATAAAGGATTTGAATTTTGTGTTAAATAACTAGATGGTGCATTTTCATCTTCTTCTATAGGATCAAATGCTATATCAGATCCACTAAGACGGCCTTCCATCAATTTAACAGTCTTACTATCAACATTTAATTCTGAAGCAATATCATCAGTTTCTTTGTCAGAAAGCCAATTTGACGATGTTTTTTTACTTCTTAGTTTAAAGAAAAGTTTTCTTTGCGCTTTTGTAGTCGCAACTTTAACAATTCTCCAATTTTTCAATACAAATTCGTGAATCTCAGCTCTTATCCAATAGATTGCAAAAGATAATAATCTAACTTTTTTGCTAGGATCAAATTTTTTAACAGCTTTCATTAAGCCTACATTTCCTTCTTGTATTACATCTAGTAGTGGTAAACCATAGCCTTTATAGGTTTTTGCTATATGAACAACAAATCTTAAATGTGACATAACAAGCTTACGAGCTGCATCCATGTCTTCAGAATTTTGAAGTCTACTAAACAGTTCTTCTTCTTGCTCTTTTGATAGCAATGGAGTTTCTCTGAGTTGTGCTAAATAGTAATTAAGCGCATCAGATGACTCTAAATCTATTGCTATTTCCTTTGAAACCGCTTTTGATGTAAGGTTTTTGTTCATAATATATACAACTAATTATAGTTATTGATTACCTTATTTCAAGTGATTGATATCAAAAAAAACTTTAAAGTTAAGAATATAATGTAATCACATCTGACAGGTTTTTTTGATATTATAAGTCTATGAATTTAATTCGCCAAATATTCTTTCTTATTATTTTAATATCATCAGCTCCACTATCATATTCTCAAATTATGTTTTCTGATCGTGTAGAATCCTATTATTTAGAAAATGGCCTGAAAGTTGTTCTTATTGAAGATAAAAGAAGTCCGTCTGTAGTGAATAGCATATGGTATAAAGTAGGCTCAAGTAATGAAGAGTCTGGAAAGACCGGGATATCTCATGTTCTTGAGCATATGATGTTCAAAGGAACAGTAAATTTAGCCCCAGGTGAATTTTCTTCTATAGTAAAAAAAATGGGTGGTACGGAGAATGCGTTCACAAGTAAAGACTATACGGGTTATTTTCAAAAAATACACACATCTGATTTGAGAAGATGTATTGAGTTAGAGTCTGATCGCATGAGAAACTTGAAACTTGATGTAAAAGAAATTAAAAGTGAAATTGAAGTTGTAAAGGAAGAGAGAAGGTTACGAACAGATGATAATCCGGTAGCTAAAACATTCGAAAAAATAATGATTAATGCATACGGAATGAATGAATATGGAATTCCTATTATTGGAACAATGGATAACTTAAATAGTATAACAAAAGCAGATTTACAACGTTGGTATGATTTACACTATCAACCGAATAATGCAATTGTAATAATAGCAGGTAATTTCAATTCAAATGATGTCAAAAAATATATAAAGGAATATTATGGATCAATTAATAATAAGAAAAAATCAGACAAAATAAGTAAGAAGATTACATTCACAACAGAAGATTCAATTACAGTTTACGATAAAGTATCGAAACCTATAGTTTTTTTAGCATTTAAGAAACCTAGATTTGATAATAATAAGATGCGTGAATTGTACGCTCTTGATTTATTCATAGAGATTATGGATGGAGGATATTCATCACGTTTAACAAAAAATTTAGTGAATAAGAAAAAAGTTGCATTAGATATATTTCTATCTAATGATACTTATAATCAATATCCAAATCTCATAATAATTGGAGGAACGCCAAGAGGAGATATATCAACAGAAGAATTTAAGAATAATGTTCTTCAAGAATTATCTTTACAATCGATTGATTCAATTACTAATAATGAACTATCAAACGCAAAAGCGCGAGTCAGTGCTAATAGCGTATACAAATTTGACTCTGTATTTTATCAAGCTATGCAAGTCGGTATGTTAGAAACAAAAAATATAAGCTGGAAAAACCTAGATCAATATACCAAAGCTATCAAATCAATCACTTTAGATGAAGTTAAAAATGCAGGTAGGATTTATTTTATAGATAATAAGACTCTTACTACTTTACTAAGGCCAGAAAAATGAAGTATGTTTTTTTTGTTATAGCGATATTTTCGACACAGTTTATTTTTGCTAACCCAAAGATTGATAATATAGCAGACAATAATGATTACCTTTTTGTACAAATTGAATCACTTCCTATCGTGGATATAAATATCACTTTCAAAAGCGGTAGTGCTAAAGACGGAGAATCACCAGGATTAACTAATTTAATGCTGAATAGTCTCATGGCATCAAATATTAATGATAATAAAATTATAAGCTACTTTGAGAATGTTGGAGCTAAACTTTCATATTCAACAGGAAAAGAATCTTTATCAATCACTATAAGATCTTTAAACGATGTAGATCAAATTCTTATGCTTACAGGTATTATTAATAAAGCTATTCGAACAGACTCGCTTGATAGTAACGTTCTAAAACTAGAGAAAGATAAAATTATAAGAAATATTTCCGATTCAAAAAAAAGACCAGCAACATTATTGAGTTCATCTATATCAAACAATCTTTTTCCTAACACTGGGTTATCACATGAAGTAATTGGAAATATAAAAACCGTTAATCAAATTACCAGTTTAGAAATCATAAAGCATCAAAATAAAATCTTTAATTTACAGGATATCGAAATTAATATAGTAGGTAATATAAGCAGAAGTGATTCTAAAAGACTAATTAGCTCTATTACTTATAATCTTCCAGTAAAACGAACTTTGATAAAAGGTAAATATGCAATGAAGAAAAATAATTACCATACAGAATTTGATTCGACTCAATCACATCTTGCAATCATCATACCTTCTATCACTAGGGATAATCCGCAATATCATAATATCTTAGTTGCAAATTATATTTTTGGAGGGAGCGGCTTCGGTTCATGGTTAATGGAGGAAATTAGAGAAAAACGAGGACTATCTTATTCTGTCTCTAGCTATCTTGTTTCTTATGAAGATGAAGGCTTTTTAAAAATATCTCTACAAACAAAAAATGAAAATCTTACTCTTGCAAAAGATATCATTTTCAAACAGATTAATCGATTTAAAATATTTAATGTGTCTGAGGAAAAAATTTCTACAGCCAAGCTCTCAATACTGAGAAGTTTTGAAATGAAAACAGATACAAATAAGAAGATACTTAATCTATTGTCTGCTATTAATAATTTAAATCTAGATTTGAACTATTTCGAGACTTATAAGACTAATCTTAATAAAGTATCCAAAGAGAGTATTCGGAATGCCTTACTAAATTCAATTGATTTTAATAATATCTCTGTTTTTTCAGTCGGTAAAACTGTTGAATAATAAATTAAAAATAATTTCTGGAAAATATAAATCACGCATCATTCATATCCCAAATAAAAAAAATCTTAAACCCACAAAAGCATTTATTAGAGAGAGTCTCTTTAACATAATTAATTTTAATCTATGTAGGGTATCCTTAGATTTATTCTCTGGAAGCGGAATATTATCTATCGAAGCTCTTTCCCGTGGTATTCAGCAATCTATTTTAGTTGAACAAGATAAAGAATTAATTGAGTCAATAAAATCTAATTTAATTACTCTTAATGAAACTAATGCGTTAATTTATAATAAAAAAGTTGGTAGATTTTTAAAAGAGTACGAGTTAAAGGAATTCGACATTATTTTTCTAGATCCTCCTTATGATACTCATCTACTCAACGAAACACTAATCTATTTAAAGGAACATGATTACCTAAAAAATAATAAATATTTTTATTTTGAAAAATCAAAACTAGACAAAAATGATTATTTAAAATATTTTTTAGATACACATCGCATAGTCAAGGATTTGAGTATTGGTGATGTAAGGTATACAATCGCGATAAATAAGGATTTATGAAAATAAAAGCAATATATCCAGGAACATTTGATCCAATAACCTTTGGTCATGAAGACCTTGTAAAAAGAGCATCAAGTATTTTTGATTCTGTAATTGTTGCAGTTGCATACAATACTCAAAAAAATACTCTATTTTCTTTTAACGAAAGGTTTGATATGTGTAATGTTGTTCTATCAAAATACAAAAACGTAGAGGTTATAAAGCTTGATAAGTTAACAGTAGATCACGCAAATGAATTAGATGCAAAAGTAATGTTAAGAGGACTACGTGCAGTATCTGATTTTGAATACGAAGTACAATTATCAAATCTAAATCGAACTATGAATCCGAAAATTGAGAGTATTTTTCTAAGCCCTGATGAGAAATATAGCTTTATTTCTTCATCGATTATTAAGGATATTGCTAACCATAAAGGAGACTTAAAAAAATTTGTGGATGGTTATGTTGAAAAAAAATTAGTTGAGAAAATTTCTTAACTTATCTTTTCATAGATTCAAAGAATTCAGCATTAGTTTTTGTAGATTTAAGCTTATTCAACATAAACTCCATTGCATCAAGCTCATCCATTGAATGAAGGACTTTTCTAAGAATCCAAATTTTTTGAAGCTCATCTGGTTCCATTAATAACTCTTCTCTTCTTGTTCCAGAGCGATTGATATTGATTGCAGGATATATTCTTTTTTCAGCAATCCTTCTATCT
>ERZ1046876.1257-NODE-1257-length-16890-cov-5.286546_pt1 | contig 16890 bp, 10 predicted proteins | sample MGYA00383094_ERZ1046876 | MGnify/ENA primary metagenome ERZ1046876 (study PRJEB29581, sample SAMEA5548364) | metagenome | biome: marine; feature: coastal; material: water | depth 50 m | study: Short-term variability in the microbial, nano- and picoplankton...
ACCGGATGGTTACATAGATGACCTCTATCGACCATACCGCCGATAAATTGACACTTTTTGCCCTTCCGGGAGCAATTATTTGTGGATGGGTTATACATCTATTTTGGATAATAGGCTTTGAAGGTGGCTGGACGACATGGCTAGTGCTTTTCTTAGTTCTCACCAGTATTGCGATTAGCGTTAAAGGTGCGAATTGGAGTAAAGACGACTTACGTTGGCTAATGGCTCCAGTTTGTCTAATCATATTGGTAATCATATTGCCATGGTGGAATCTAATGCCGCGCTGGGATGCAGCATATCATTTGATTGAAGCGAATGCATTCATTGGAAATGTGCTTTGGTCGCCATTCCATCATGGTCAGGATTTCTTGTTTAGACCACCATTGATCCCAGCATTATTCTCTATGGAGATTGTACTTTCTGGAAATTCGACACAGGTTGTGTTCATGCCATTACTATTGATGATCATGTCGACCTGGCAGATTCAACATTTGTCAGAGCGCTGGAGTTCAAAGAAATATTCGCTCCTTGCCGTGCCTGCTTTTCTTCTTTTACCAGCGGTAAGGTATTGGGGGCAATTACCTTATCTTGACGTTGCAGTTGCCGGTACATGGATTTTGATACTCAATATTTTCATCAGGGTAGAAAAAGAAGACTCACGTCGCTTGGTGGCAATTCTTGGTGCAGTTGCAGCGATGGCAATGTTAGTGAAATATGTTCATGTCTATCTAATCGGTCTAGTAGGTTGGTTCATCATTAAAGATAGAGATCTCCGTAGAGCATTACCATTCATCGGTGGGTGGTTATTGATATCTGGACCGTTTTTATTGCACAATTTCTTTGTCAATGGCAATCCGTTGGCTGCATTGACTCCTCAAACATCATTTGCGCTGAAAAGTGTCGCAGATACACTTGGTAATCACAATTCTTTGACTTGGTCATACCATCTCCTTAGTCAATTGGCGTTCATAGGTATTATCGCTATGCTAGTAGGATTATTTCGTTTACGAAGTAAAGATGTCGAATCATTCAATGCGATAGTAATCCTTCTGACTCCATTGGTAATCATTCATGCATTTATCTTAGATTGGGGCGAATCTCGCTATCATCTGCCATGGCTTGGTTTAGCAATAGCACTGATGTTAGTATCACCCAGTGCAGATAAGTTAGCAAATTTCACCGGTAAGAGGTTGAACTTTCATCTCAGTATCAGTCTCGTTATTCTGATATTAATGTCAACTTGGAATCTGGGAGTAGTAGTTAGTGAAATCTCTGAAGCCAATGAGGAAATCAAAGATCTGGATGAGCGCTATCGTTTCACATGGGGAATATGGGAAGGAGAGGACATAGATTCTCAAATAGCAGGTAATGCAATGAATATTGGCCTTCATTCGGGAATCGAAACAAGTCTTTTCCTGCGTAGTGATAATCCGGTAATAGATACTTTAGCTTATGTTGATGCCAGCCATATCATAACTCAGAACGCCTTACCTAGATTTGATTGGGAAGAGGATTTTGAAACACAGTTAGGTCATGAGTTAATCGAACCAGTCAAAACCAAAGTGCAAGGCAATTGGACTGCAGTTCTGTGGCGCGTCGATAATACATCATATGCAAACCCCGCAGATTCTCTCGATTACACTGGTGGGCGAATCGTCGGTGATATGTTGGTTCTAGAATACGGGGATTCAGCAGATGTAATTGTTGATGGTCTAGAGTTTACTTGGCTTGAAGTTGAAAACTATCAACAGGCATTGCAAGCCTTGACTGGAACTCCAGAGGCGATGAAAGATGGTTGTATTGCACAATCAAATGACTGTTCTCTTGCAATTGATTCTAACTTCACTCCTAGCGAAGATATGTTGATTCTCATATGGGTGAACTAATTTACATTAACATCGGCGCTAGTCCGAGTTCATGTTTACTGATATCTACAACCACATCCCTTCCAGGAAGTAGTAGCAATTGATCTTGTTCATCTAAGGCAAATATTGCAATTCCGAGGTCATCACCAAGTCTGCGTAATTGCCTTCTACATGCATCCTTGTGAGCATCCATGTGGATTAGAGGTCTGATGTCAACGATAATGGTATCACCCTCCGAGATTCGTTTGCCGATAGAATCTAGAGGCAGTCTATGCATCTGGTCAGGACAAACATAACGCAATGCTTTGGGTAAATAGAATCTCTTTTTTTGGGGTTTAATCATTGACATATCGTGAAAAGCGTCGCCATCAGGAGTAGTGGGTCCTTTCCATCCTTTTGGAGAATTATTTTTGATAATAATCTTTGGAGGTTTTACAATTTCTTGTTGCGGATTAGGGCTTTTATGTTGTGGTTTTACGAGTTCTTGTTTTGTTTCCACAACAATCTTTTGAGGGGGGGCACTCAACTCTTCTTCTTGGATTAATTTACCCTGGACTAAATTATCTACCTCTTTTTTCTTAACACTTTTTTTGGCAACTGCAGGTGAGGCAATCTCAGGATCTGGTAGGCCGAAGAATTGCCAAAGGTTTCCCATTATTATGCCCTCAGAGATCGAGACCATCCAGCATATCGGATAAGTCCGTGGACCCTCCGGCTACTGTTGGCTCTTGAATCATCGGGTTAGGTTGGGTGGTTGGCGCCTGATTTGTGAGTGGAGCTTGTTGAACCGCCGGTTGCTGATATGCAGGTTGTGCCGGTTGTTGGTATGCAGGTTGTGCCGGTTGCTGGTATGCAGGTTGTGCCGGTTGTTGGTATGCAGGTTGTGCCGGTTGTTGGTATGCAGGTTGTGCCGGTTGCTGTGCCGGTTGCTGGGCATATTGTTGGTAAAATGTCTGACCAGTAGCAGTTGTCTGGGCCGGCAATCCCATCGGTGGCGAATCATATTTTGGTTCATTATTGAATAGGGAATCACCCATGCCTAAATCCAGGATATCAGCATCATTTGGCCGCCGACGTAGCAGTAGTACTGCAAGCAATACTATGATTATCAGCGCTGCGAAACTAATGGTTAGGGTAGTACCAGTGCCAGCAGAACCGAAAGCGCTATCGTCGATAAATTCGGTCACAGTAATACTGATGGATGCAGTAGTTGATTCGGCATCATCGTCATAAACCGTAAGACTAACCACATATGTTCCAGGTTCATCAAATGAAATTTTGAATTCGTCGCCAACACCGTCTTCCAAGCCCGGAATTGTGGGGTCGTCCCAGATGTATCTTAGAGTCAATCCATCCGATGCGCTATCGATTGAATTGATGCCACTAAGGGTAATGTACGTTCTTTGAGTAATAGTAAATCCATTTTCAGCATTATCGATGACTGCAATAGGTCGCTGGTTGAGGACATTTATCATTAGAGTATGATTATCTCTTTCACCATCATCATCCCAGACGTTTGCAGTGATTTCATAATATCCGGAATAAGCCTTTGAGAACTCTAGTTCAGCACCAGGCTGATCACAGTCATCATCCAAAATACCATTGTCATCATCATCGACACTTGGATTTAAATCCCAGCAATAGGTTAGTTCATCATTATCAATTGCATCGGCAACCAATGGTATTACATCATCTTCAGAAATGTTGTATATAGTATTCATCGTTTTGAGTACAGGTGCAATATTTTTTACCATGACACTAGCATAGAGAATTTGGCTAGTGGCGCCATTATCGTCGGTTGCTTTCACAGTAATCTCATGGAATCCGGAAGTATTCCATGATAGATTTACTACAGAATCAGGACCATCGGTTGTAATACTCCAGTTTGAGTCACGGTCTGACGGTTTCCAATTGATAATCAAATCCTCTCTGTCAAGTGGAGTGTCATCCGCTGTAATTCGTAATTGCACATCCGTACTTTCATTGATACTCCAGACGCCACTGGCAATATCCTTCTCGACAAAGACGCCATTGGACCAGAATTCTATCTCACCAATGGTTGGGTTAACATTGAGTATTTCGAGTTTCTTTGTGATAGTAACCGCTTCACCATCATCATCTGTGCCGACCAATGTGATGTCCATTTCACCTTCTTGAATTGCAGTAAAGGTGCAAGTTGGACCTAATATCGTTCCATCACACATAGTGCCCGGCCATGAAAATATAACTTGTTGACTTGGGTCTTCAGTAATTGTATCTTGGTCATAAACATCCGCCGCTTCAAAACTAACTTGTGAGCCGACATCGACAGCGATTGGCCCCGATAGATTAAACGTAGGAGCCCGATTAAGGATATTTGCTTGTATTGTAATGATATCTTCGTCTAATTCATCATCGATAGCGATAACTGTGACGTTCCATGCACCATCATCATTCCATATGTAATTAATAACACAACTTTCTGAATCGATATTATCAATCAAAAGAGGTGCATACTGTATTTGGAATCGGCATAGAATATCACCTCCATCTTCATCGAAACTAGCTGATGCATTGATAGTAACGTTTTCGAAGGTGTATTTTCCTTCATCGTAGATATTTAGATCAGCAGTTGGTAATCTTCCGATAGAAATTATAATCGATGCCATATTGTTTGAACGGTTTGAATCTTCAGTAATCATCTCATCGGGATCAACTACAAATTCCAGTATTTGATCGCCGATGTCGGCTCCCTCAGGTACTGTCCAGTTGACAATAACTCGTTGCTCTGAATATGGCGCTACACCTGGGATGTTTGAACGGATTGTTGTACCATCAGGTGTCGTAACCTCTATTTCAGTCGCATTAGAGGTTAAGACACCTCGGTTTTGAGCCGGAATTGAAAACGATAATGTGTCGTTTGCTAAGGCATTATACCCATTAGCTTTTGATAGGATAGAGATAATTCCGCCTCTGTTTCTTTCTACAATTATCGAATCTGCTTTGGCAACCAAATCAACACCTACTACATTCAAGTCAATAACTACACTTACAGCCCCGATAATCTTCGCCACAGGATCCCATACAATCACGCCATTACTAGAATAATCGTCGCTTGAAGGTGTATCATCAATTCCCGTAGAAACATTTAGCACATAATCAAACATACCTGAACTATTCGTTATTGGATTCGCTAGGAGGCTAATCGCTTCATAGCGAACTTGCATATTGTTAGCATCTATCGGAGTCCCTCCTGGCGATGTTTTGTAGGTTGCTGTTAGTGTTTGCTCAGAATTTGGTAAAGTTGCCAAATATTGTAGTTCTACATCAACAATCAGATTACGTTCACCTGGATCAGAATCTGGCAGTACTCCCCACGAATCAGCAGGGGTATAGGACTTTAGTAACCAATCAATAGTAAAGCCGGCTGAATTAGAAACTCTCATCCATGAATTATATCGGACAGCAGGGCAATACCAGTTGAATCCCGCTGATACTCCAGTTTGATTCCATTCATTGATTTTGAAAGAGTCATCACAACCGCTGTAATCGATAAGTTCAGTACCATCCGTCGGTACACCATTAGCTGTTATTTGCCAACTGTTATTTTCTGGCCCAGCAGTATCAAATTCAGAGGGATCGAAGTATTCTGAAGTACCTCCTGCTACAGTTGAAGAAAAGAATTCCATATACCATTGGTCGCCTGTGTGGAGAGGGAAATCATATTTTTCTTTAGGCGGTGAGTAAGAGGTATCAAAGGATATTAATGCAAGATCTGTAGCGAATAATCCGATATTAAATGGAGCGAAAGTGACATCGAGCGTGAAATCACTGTTGACTACAGCTAAGTCACGGACCCGGATTATGTCTTCTCCATCATAATCAATGTCTAATCTACCATTCGCATCTCCAACAGGTGTGTCCTCGATGAAAGCTCCGTTATTTCCTGAGGTAAAAGAACCGGTTATTTCCATTTTATAGACAAGGGTTTGGACATTGTCAATATTGATGAAGAATATGTCTGTTACTTCATACTTAGTGTCACCTGTCAAGGTGTTCAGAGTTGCTGAAACATTCGCTTGAGTAATCAATTGCTGTACATCGAATTTAGTCTCATATACCCATTCATCACCAATCCTCCAAGTTGGAACATCGTAAACACCAGTTGCTGCGGCATCACTACGCTTGTCATCTTCAAGGAAATCGACCGAGGTCAACGGGAAAAGCAGTAGTAGCGTCAGAATGAAAAGACTTGCGACAGAGTTGCGCATGCCTGCTCCTTTGTGAACTCGGATTTCATCCTATTGGCCCTATGACTGTTCAGAATCCACGTATTGATGGCCATAATGTTGCCATTGTTCCTCTGTCCAACCAGGGGGCAAACCACCTTCGGGAATCGGTGGAGAATCATTGAACATAGCAGAATCAGGTGCCTGAACTGGTGGTTGCGCCATCATCGTATTGTCCTCCCCGTCCCAAAGAGAATCATTACCGCGCTGATTCAACCTTCTTACAACGAATAGTACCAACAATATTGCAAGAGCAATCAACATGAATTGAACTGTGGGATTGGCTTGATCACCGGCAACGCCGTTGACAACTTCTTCAAACACAGTACGATCAGGACTCAGTACTCGGAGTTGGAATTCTTTGCTTGCTGGAGATTCAGCGTCTTCATCCCAAGCTATTACTGTAATCTTGTATATGCCGGAAGTTGCAAATGTATGCTTAACCGATTTACCGATTAGGTCGGGGTCATTATTGAAAATTCCGTCACCGTTACTATCAGTGGTAGAATCAAGATCCCATATCACCATCAGACCTTCGATATCTGTGGTAGAATCAGTAGTGTCATTTGCACTAAACCACACCGCATCTCCTGCAATCACATTTTCTAGTAAATTTATGCGAATTGTGGGCGGTAGATTGAGCACCACAATAGATGTTGAAGTCGAATTACGTGCGCCGTCATCGTCGGTTACGTGGAATACTACAGTGTGGTTGCCAGCGATATCCCACGACCACTGTAATTTGCTACCGTTTACATCGCAATCATCATCAGCACTGCCAATCAAATCACTATCGATTCCTGGGTCAACATCCCAACACATCTGTAGTGATTCAATATCTGAATAAGTATCTGATGCATTTCCGATTAGAGTAATACTCTGACCTTCAGCAATAGGTAGATTGTCCAGGAGTGGAGTTATGGTTGGAACTACATTTCTAACGTTAACCCAACGCTCTATTACTCCTGTGTCAGCACCTTCGCTATCACTGCTAACCACTGTGAATTTATGTAAACCAGATTCATTCCACGTTTGCATCAAACTCGATTCGCGACCATCTTCTTCATGACCGAGGTCCCAACTATAATGCAAATCATCAACATCATCGCGACTATCTTCTGCTCTGGCAATCAGCTCAACCTCTTGGTCCTCGTCGATATGCCATGTGAGCTGTCCATCGGGCGTTATGATATTACCATCCTCCCACATGGTTATCGCCATATCATGAGGTGCGATATTGGTGAAATCTATTTCGATAGAAGTTGTTGTAATCTCACCATCATCATCACTGCCATAGGCGGTGATGGTTTGCAATCCTTCCACAGGAGAAGTGGTTGTACAACTCCGGGTATAATATCCCTCGAGGCAATTAGATTCAGGCCAATATACGTCAACTACCCCTGGCCAATCATCTTCTGAATCGATGTCATAAGCGAATGCTTCGATTGTAACCATGTGTTCTACTCTTACTTCACTGCGTGCGCTTTGCAATTGAATTATCGGTGCCCGGTTGGAAATAACCATGATAAATTCTTCAGTTATTTCATCCGCTTCTTCATCGGTTACGGTTAGATTAACTGCGTAATCACCATCATCGGTCCATTCGTATTCAATAGCACAATTTTCAGAGATTATTTTCTCTCTAGCACGAGATCTACTTCCATCATCATATTCTACTGTAAAGAGACAACTGACCTCGCCTCCATCTTCGTCAAAAGTATCTTGGGCATCAAGCATAATCGGCTGTAAGGTTTTACCAGAGGTTTGGTTAAAGACAATTGTCGGTAAAGTACCGATAAATATATCGAACATCGCTAAATTATTTGCAGTATCGGCATCAGCGGAATTTATGCCACTAGGGTCTGCTTCCCATGATAATGTACTGTTGCTTATCTCAGAATCCAGAGGAACAATCCATTGCACAGCAAAGGTTTGTTCTTGGTATAGGCTGAGGGGATTGAGGGTATAGTCTAAACCACTACTACCGGGTAGATTTATGCGTACTTCTGTGGCCGCACTGGTGGTTATTCCGCGATTGTAAACTGACAATTCAACATCCAGTACATCACCTGGGAGAACATTATATCCTGAAATCGCATTTAGGTTGGTAATGACACCACTTCTGTTACGAGCGATATTCACTCTTTCGATAGCAGCAACGAGATCTAGTGCAACCACATTCTCATCTAGCGTAATACTAGCAACTCCTATTCTCCCATTCTCGATGGCGACAATACCGTGACTAGCATAATCAATTGAGGTAGGTGTGGCATCTTGCTTATCACCTAAGTCGATTGTGAACCACGCTGAACCATTAAATCCTGTAATGACATTTTGGATATCTTGTCCGATTTCATGCCGTAATTGTACATCGACTCCTACCCTTGGAATACCGCTAGAATCAGTTAGATTTACCCATACTTCCAGCGGTACATCCAGCGCTGTCACAGGTTCTTCGAGCTCGACTTTAACGACATCATTTCTAGTACCCGGGTCACTGTTTGCATCGACTCCACTAGATGAAACAGGAATGTATTGCTTCAATCTGAAGTCTATTATCAATCCAATATCCTCTTCGGTATGTGACCATGCGTAATTATTCACTTCTGGGCAATACCATTTGAATGACTCCTCAGTTCCATCATCTGCATATGAGCGTAGTTCATATGATGCTTCGCAGCCAGCATACGCTATTTGCTGATTATAATCATCAATGGGCCGTCCAATAGCGGTTACTTCCCAATTGCTATTGTTTTGACCGGAAGTTGGCGCAGGGAACGGTGTGATATACTCCGAACTTCCACTCCAAGAACTAGATGAGAAATAATTGGAAGTCCATGTTTCACCATCCCTTATTGGGAAGTCATAATCCTCTCTTGCTGGCGCATAAGATGTAGCGATGGTTATGTCAGCAATATCTGTTGCCAGTGAAGATAATCCATAAGGAATAAATCGGACATATAACGATAAATCACTGTTTATTGTTGCCATATCACTAACTCTAATCACTTCATCTAGAGTATATTGAATCTCAACGTTACCGGAATAACCATCCAGTTCAACTCCATCCTTATCGAAATTTGCAGTCCCCTGTAAATCATAGACCAGAGTTGAGACATTATCGACTACTTGTTCACGTATTGCTTTTACAGTCGTGGTCGTATCGCCCCTAATCTCGCCTACAGAGGCTGAAACACCTGAATCGGTAATCAAAACCGTAGGGTCAAATACTCCAGAGTATATCCAACGGTCACCTATTCTCCAAGTCGGTGTATCGCTAACTCCCGGGTCACTGCCACCATTCAGAGGTTGAGCACTGGTCACTTGTACCATTGGTGTCAGCAGCGGCAATAGGAGGGCAAACACCACCACCAACCCTGTCCGCATGCCTACGGCATGCGTGAGCGTCTACATCAATGCGCTGGGCATCAGAGTAAATCTGCTAGTTCATCTTGGATGATTTGCACAGCTTCAAGGATCTCATCCTTGTGGCGGGCACCGGTAATAACCATCTTACCAGATCCAAAGATTAGACAGACTACCTTAGGATAGTCTAACCTGTAGATCAGTCCTGGGAATTGCTCAGGTTCATATTCTACCTTATCGAATGGAAGGTGGAAGGTTAGATTGTTTAGATTTAACTTGCGAGGAAGACCAGCTAGTGGTGCGCCCTTTGCCAAATCATTGGTATCCATTCTCTGGAGGCCGTCATAATCCTCAGGGTAGTGAAGAGAGTATGTCGCTACCATGTTTTGTACTTCAATCTCGACATCTTTCAAATCCCAAGTAGTGATTCCTGCAGAGCGCAAATCCTCTATCATGCGCTCGATACCAGTGTGGATGTTATCCTCGTTCTTACCACCAGTACAAACTGCACGTCCGGAGCGGAACATCAAAATGGCTAGTTTTGGGTCAGTGACACGGTAAACAACACCAGGGAATTGTTCAGGCTCATACTCACAATTGAGTTGGATGGCAATGTCGGGTAAATCAAGCTCTTCTGCAACGCGGGTCGAAGCGACCACGTTGACCACAGTAAGACGGTCTTCGTCGTTCATGGCGGGCCCTGATTAGAACCACTATATAAAGGCAATTTCAGTTTTCAAAGGGATTCCATAGTGGTTTATCCTCTGAAATATCGCTCTTCATACCGGCTGATGCCAGTCGTGTAATCATGGTTCTTCCCCCTGCCAATTCAATCGCTTCAGAAGTTATTTTCGGTTCATCTGTTAACGCAATCATACAACCTCCACCCCCGGCACCAGTCAATTTAGCGCCATAAGAGGTGGGAAGTGCAGCAGCGATCAAGCGTTCCAATTCTGGACAGGATACTCCAAGTGAACGCAATAAAATGTGATTCTCAGTCATCGAGTTACCAATCATATTCAGGTTTCCATCTTGCAGTGCAGAAATACCACGACGAGTCACCATACCGATAGCACTGATGATTTGCTCCATCTCTGGATTTGTTTCCAAGGCTTGAGCGACCTTCTCAACTTGAATCGAAGTAGGTGAATGAACCTCTGTATTTCCTATTACCAGCCAAGTGTTTTCTAGCGATGGTGGTAAATCAATCGAATGAATCTGCCATTGAGTTTCTTTATCTTGGGTCTTCAAAGTACGACTGTATAACCAATTGCCTTCCTCTTCAACTTTGTCAGAAAGAAGTATACATCCTCCATGAGCGCAAGTCGAAGAGTCGATTGGACTTGCACGTCCTCCCTGCGCATTTGCTTCAACAGCATGCGCTAGAATGGCACATTCATCTGTATCGATAGCATCTTCTCCAGTAATTCGTTTCTCTCCATCTCTATTTTTTCCAGTCGAGTTGTAAACATCGTTTTCTCGTTTTGATGACCACCCTTCGTTCCAATTCCCCTCGCTATCGGTAAATCTACCTCGCATGCTTCGTAATACAGCAGCGGCGGCAACACTCAAAGCGGCAGATGAACCTAAGCCACTACCTGGTGGAATGTCTGTATCGATCATTACAGAGAGCGGCGGACCATTCCCCCACAATCGTTTTTTCAATGTTTGAATATGCGGGTGTCTTTCAAAATTCAGTGGTGTACCTTCAATTTGCCACTGCTTTGCAGGACTAATAGTAACTGACATTCTTTGGTCGATTGCTAAAGCGATGGCAGGATGGCCATAGACCACTGCATGCTCGCCAAAGAGGATACACTTCCCTGGAGCACTAGCCTTCGCCATGATATAGGGAAACTGGTATTGTCCTTAGCGATTGGCCTTAACTGCCGTTGGATTGAAGGGCTGCACCTTCATGGGTTAGACATGGAGTACCCGCTCGACGTCATGTATGGGCCAATCTCAGGTTGGTTTATTCTGGCGATATTAGCACTGGTTTCCGTCTCATTCTTCGTGTATCAAGTACAGAAGGCAACGAGACTCGTAATGATTGGCGCAAAGGATGATCGTTTCGATTCTTGGGGTTTGAGAATGAAGGAGACGCTGACCGTTTGGTTGGGCCAACGCAAGGTGCTGGAAGACCCGGTTGCTGGTGTCATGCACGTGTTGATGTTCTGGGGTTTCCTAATGCTATCAACCGATATGTTCGACCTCGCAACAGGTGATTGGTTTAGTCGGAACCTCCTACCTGACTCAGTAGTCGGTCCCTGGAATGGTATTGTCGAACTTGGTTATACATCAGCACTCATCGGCTGCTCTGCTGCATTGTTACGCCGAGTTGTATTCACCCCGGAGAAACTCAAGGGCAAAAGCCAACTTGAGGGTAATGTGATTTTACTCCTGATAATGACTATTTGTACAACTTCGTATGTTATTGAGGCTGGTCATGGAGCGGATCCATTTTGGGAGCCAATCGGTTCATGGGTCGAAGGAATTCTCGCTCCGACACAACTGATACTAAATGTTGCTTTCTGGGCCCACATGCTAGCAATTTGCACCTTCCTATTCCTAATCCCTGTATCCAAGCACATGCACTTGGTTATGGCATTACCCAACGTTTTCTTCTTCGATACTAAACCAATGGCGGTTATGACTCCTCTAGAAGTATCGGAAAACGGTACTGCCGTTCCTTTGGAGGAATTAACAGTCGAAACGTTTGGAGCTAGTTCGTATACCGAGTTGACCTGGCGTTCTTTGATAGATGGATGGGCTTGTACTTCTTGTGCACGTTGTCAGGACGTATGTCCTGCATATGCTAGTGGCAAAGCGCTTAATCCGATGCAAATAATTCATGATGTGCGTGATTATGCCAATGAGAATTATACACTATTAATGGCAGGTGAAAAACCTGAAGAAGACATTATTGCACGATTTGGTGAAGAATCGATATGGGCTTGTACCACTTGCCATGCCTGTGTCGATGTCTGCCCAGTAAATATCGAACATGTACCAAAACTAACCGATGCTCGCCGTCACCTAATGATGGAGAGAATGGAATTCGATGAATCGGTTGAAGAAGTTGTGCTACCACTGATGTCTACAATTGAAAATCTTGAGAGCGATTCCAATCCTTATGGAATACCTGCGCATGAGCGAGGTGATTGGGCTGCTGATCTTGATGTGAAAGTAGCAGAACCAGCGGAATATATCTATTTCGCAGGCTGTGCAGCCAGTTTCGATGAACGCAATAAGAAGGTCGCTCGTGACACGATAAGCGTGATGAAAGAAGCGGGATTAGACGTTGGTATTCTTGGAATGCAAGAGGGCTGCAGCGGTGATGCCGCTCGCCGTGCAGGAAATGAGTATCTCTTCCAGATGCTTGCTGAAACCAATCTCGCAACCTTCGACGAACTGGGTGTAAAGAAAATTGTTGCATCATGTCCACATTGTTTCCACACACTCGGGAAAGAGTACAAGGATTATGGTGGTGAGGATATCGAGGTGATTCACCATTCACAATTAATCTCACATCTTCAGGAAGATGGAAAACTTCCCGAGCCTAAACACGATGGCAAAATAACCTATCACGACCCTTGTTATCTTGGTCGTATAGGCGGTGAACTCGATGCACCTCGTTCAGCGATTGGTGGAGTTGATGTCGAGACTAAGAACCACGGTCGCAACTCGTTCTGTTGCGGTGCAGGTGGTGCTCAAATGTGGATGGAGGAGCATGTCGATGATGAACACGATCGAGTCAACATTATTCGCGCTAAAGAATTAGCAGAAACCGGTGCGGACACGGTTGCAGTAGGTTGTCCATTCTGCTCAACCATGGTCTCTGATGGCCTGGATACAATCGAATCAAAGATGGAAGTCAAAGATATCGCAGAAATCGTTTGGGAGCAGATTAAGGCTAATGATGTTAAGATTCAAAACCTCAAAGCAGAAGCTGTTGAGGCTGAAGCATGAAGAAGTCAGTTTTGGTCATCGACCTTCTTGCTGAACGTTCTGCCTTTGGTCGTAAAGGAGTGGCTAATATGGTCAAATACATCCCTGACCATGAGGTCTTACTGTGGTCTCCACACACTGAAAATCGAATCGATTATGGCTATGGGCGCGTGGTTGAAGGTATTTGTGATAGTGATTTGGTAATCATAACCGGTAGCAAGTGTAGTCTTACTGAACATCAGGATTGGATGAGTGAATTAGACCAGATGGTCAGGGAAGTAAATACTCCAATGATTGGCGTGTGTTTTGGTCACCAAGTTGTTTGTGAGGGATATGATCAACACCTGAAAAGAGGATTCAAGAAAACCGTAGTTGAACCCGTTACCCTTGATGGCGTGACCAAATATGCGCTTTTTACACATGAAGACCATATCGATATCTATGATGATTCACTAGGTGATCTCGAGATTCTGGCAAAATCAGAAGAGGGGAAAATCGTCGCTGTTAAAGATAGTGAGCGCGGAATTATTTCGGTTCAATTCCACCCAGAAGCCGACGAGGAATTGATTGCCTATGCTGTAGAAATCGGTGAATTAACTGAGGAGGAAGCAGCACTTTTCGATTTCAAATATCCGATGTGGAATTTCGGTGATTTACTCCTCGCTATCGGATATCTCTCCTGAGATTTCAGATTCATAGGTCGAAAGTAGTGCTATGAAACTAAGCAAGAACACGAATTCAGCAGTAGCAGCCCAACGAACCCAATGCTGTACTGGATTCAAATCGACAATAATCATTGTCTCCTGCAGACCGGGATATTCTAGAGCAGCCCGGCTCATGGTGTATATCATAACGATGTGACAGAGGGTTGCTATTCCCAAAAACGTCAACCGTCTTTTAGAAAAATGATGGTCCATTCCATAAATTCCGAAATGGACCAGTATTCCCCAAACCAGCGATGCATAGAATAGATTCAATGCGGTAATGACATGTAATTCCAAACTCGCATACATATCGAAAACACCGACTAAAAACAAGTTAAAGCCAGCGAAAACTCCAGTCAGCATGGCAGCGAATGAGATTTTCGGCTTAACAGCGATTTGTTTGGTATTATCATATATTCTCCAAGATGCAACCATTAGTAATAGACCAGAAAAAATCATTGAAACTATGAAAATAGAACTTTCAGGGCCGTCAGGATGAGCCGATTCTGAGATGAAGAATGGAAATGCTCGCATGTTAGGACCTAGTCCATGAACAAACATTGCTAAGATTATTGTCAGGACTGGAAATCTCCACGATAGTTGAGCGAATAATCGATTATCTATCATAAAACCGCCTCTACAGTGTCTTTTATGCAAGTATCAAACTCTTTCCATTCTAGGCCTAGTTCATTTTCTGCTCGACTGGAATCAAAAAGAGAATCGCCTTTGAAAAAACCCTTCACAATTCTACGTGTCAAAGTCCGAGGCTTGCCAAACAGCCCTCCAAGCCAATCTTGGAATATACCTAGAGGTACTAGTCGATTGGGTAAAGCTCTCTTTGGTGATTTAGTTTGAGGATATAATTGTCTAATACGGCGCATTATATCGGCAACAGTATAGGTTGTATGCGGCGCAAGAATATAACGTCCAGAGGCATTATCATTCTCTAATGCTGCTATATGTGCACTCACTACATCATCAACATGAACGCATGGGAAAGGGATTTTCAATGAGAATGGATATTTTCCCTGTATTGCCTCTTCAAAGAAGTCAACGCTTGGAGTCGGTCTGAAAAAACTACCTCCAAGGATTGCACTGGGGTTAATCACTCTGAGATCTAAATCCAATTCCTCTGCTAAAGACCAAGCCAATCTCTCACTTTCTGTCTTAGCCCGCGAATATGGTTCTCTTGCTTCATCGTTCCAAAAAGTGTGATCTTTCACCACGCCCTTTGGAGTAGAGCCCACCGCTGCAGTTGATGATGTGTGGATTATTCTCTTAACTCCAGCAGCAGCAGCAGCGCGAAATACATTTTCTACTCCGACATTAGCGGTATCAAGAATTAGTTGGGACTCTCCAGTTGTTGAATAAATCGTAGCGGTGTGAATCAGAGCATCAGCTCCTTGCATTATCTGCTGCCACGAATCTTTTACCAATACGTCAGCGACTTCAATAGTCAACCTTTCAGCACCTGTGAAACCATTTAGCGGTTCACCTTTATGTGAATCACGAACCGTTGCTACAACCGAATAACCCTTACTCAGCAGTTCCCTAACCAAGTTATTGCCGATATGGCCATTGGCACCAGTGACTACAATTCGCTTGCCACTCATGTGTTGTGCGAATCACATAGCCTTGATGAAACCTATTACTGGGCGTTAATTGATATGGATGTGTCACCACCACGGAGTGATGCCACTGCGGGTACACGATACCAGGCGCCGTGAGAAGGTCGATTTTACGACTATGTCACCGGGTAAAGTCTCGATGTACATCTGTGGAGTGACGGTATACGACTTGTGTCATTTAGGTCATGCAAGATGTTATTTGGCATTTGATTTGATTCATCGTTGGTTAGAAAAGTCTGGTTTTGATGTTAATTATGTTCAGAACTTCACTGATATTGAAGATAAGATAATCGCTAGGGCCCAAGAGAACGGTGAGGATTGGCAGGATTTAGTAGATCGAAATATTGCTAGTTATTACGAGGATATGGATACACTGAATATTCTAAGGGCTGATAAATATCCTCGCTGTACAGAGTATGTCGAACAGATGATTGAAATCATCAATGATTTAATCCAAAAAGAAAATGCCTATGTTGCTGATGATGGCGTGTATTTCCATGTTGATTCTGCACCTGAAAAATATGGTGCTTTAACGGGTCAAAACATCGAAGCGGTGCGCCAAGGCGCAGGCGGAAGAGTCGATGAAACAGGTTCGACTAAGCGTGACCACAAGGATTTCGCACTGTGGAAGAAAGCTAAGCCAGGTGAGCCAACTTGGGATTCTCCATGGGGGGAGGGCCGACCGGGTTGGCACATCGAATGTACTGCTATGAGCATGGAGATTCTCGGGGCTCAATTCGATATTCACGGTGGCGGGCACGACCTTCGATTCCCTCACCATGAGGCTGAGATTTTCCAAGGAGAATGTCATACTGGAATCGAACCGGTTGTTCATCATTGGATGCACAATGGTTTTGTCAACATCGATGGCGAAAAGATGAGTAAATCACTAGGTAACTTTTGGACAATAAAGGAAATACTCGAGAAGGTCGACCCAATGGTCCTAAGATTGGCATTGATCAACGCTCACTATCGTTCACCAATCGATATGAATGAACAATTACTTGCAGATGCCGAGAAAAACATGGTCCGCATCGAGGGCATATACCGTAAGGTTCTGATTACAGAAGATAAAAATCCGGTTCAATTACCACGAGCCGAAATAACCTCT
>ERZ1046876.1261-NODE-1261-length-16844-cov-4.945857_pt1 | contig 16844 bp, 27 predicted proteins | sample MGYA00383094_ERZ1046876 | MGnify/ENA primary metagenome ERZ1046876 (study PRJEB29581, sample SAMEA5548364) | metagenome | biome: marine; feature: coastal; material: water | depth 50 m | study: Short-term variability in the microbial, nano- and picoplankton...
ATGATAATATCGAATACAAATGTGGAAAAGTAGAAGCAGAAATAGAAGAAAATATTGATGGTAGTAAAGCAATTAAAAAAATAATATTGGAGTAATGTTAACAAAAAAAATTTCTAATATTTTTCCTTCTAAAGTTAATAAAAAAATAATTAAAATATTACAAAATACTCCAGGTTGGTATTTTGGGTATGATAAAAAAGAACATAATGAAAATTTTGAAGAAGATGAAGGATTAGCTTTACAAACTTTTAATGCAGATATAACAGAACATTCTAATTATCAAACATTAAATATGTTTGCTTTTATAATAGCCAATAAAATTTGCGATGAATTATCAATTACTTTCAATGAATTAAAAAGAGTTAATTTTAATTTTTATCATCCTCTTTCTTTTGGTAAGCCACATATTGACTACAACGATAATAAATTTTACAGTATATTATATAACTTGAATACTAATGATGGATATACTAAAATAGAAAGTAATAAATTTATAAGTAATGAATCAGAAGCTTTGGTTTTTAACAGTAACAAAATACACTTTGGTTGTGGACCGACTAAAGGTTTAAGGTATAATTTAAATATAGTTTTTTCATGAATTTAACACGTAATTTCACTCTTTCAGAGTTAACTAAATCAGACACTGCAATACGTAAGGGTATAAACAACAACCCTAATGCAGAACAAATAGAAAAATTAAAAGCATTATGTGAAAATATTTTGCAGCCAGTACGTGACCATTTTGGCAGAGTCAAGATTACTAGTGGATATCGTAGCGTAGAGTTATGCGAGGCTATTGGTAGTTCGGCTAGATCGCAGCATACTAAAGCTGAAGCTGCAGACTTCGAATGTATTGGTGTAGACAACGCTGAACTTTTTGATTGGATTAAATCAAGCCTTTCACCAGATCAATTGATCCTCGAGTTCTACACTCCAGGTGAACCCAATAGCGGATGGATCCACGCAAGCTGGGTTGAAGGAACACCAAGAGCATCATATTTACATGCATATAAATCTGAAGGTAAAACTAAATATAAACCAATAATGGGAAAAGCTAAAGATTTAGTATGAAACTAAATTTATTTTCTGTTCCAATATTTATTGATAATATTGATAGTTCTAAAATAAATATTAAAAATGAAAATTTTCAAAAAACATGGAACTCAGAAACTTTATCTTCGTTTAATTACAAAAACACTTTAGATAAAGAATCTTTTACATATCTTTTTACAATTATAGGTAATTCACTTTCACCACAATTTAAAGAACCTTTAAAAATTCAATTATTAAATATTTGGGAAAATCGATATGAAAATAATGATTTTCAAGAAAAACATACACACCCTCAATCTCATTTTTCATTTATCATTTATAAAGAAGTAATTGAAGGTAAAACAATATTTTTTAATCCTGCAATTAATTTAATTGAATCTTATTACCCTGCTCCTTATTTTTTTAACAAAACTAATTTTTTTCAAGTAGAGTTTTTACCCAAATGCAGAAAAGATCAAATAGTTATATTTCCAAGTTTTTTAGAACACATGGTAAAGAGAACAAATGACAGTGTGACTATATCTGGTAACATAACTATTCATCCAAATAATCCAGAATCTAAATGGTAATAAATTTAAACTGTGCAGCTATTCTAAAAAAACTTGACTGCCACAACGAAGTAAAAGAAAAACTATTATCTATAATCAATGAATCTTGGAGTTATCGCATGACAAACGACTCTTATGGTGACAATATAAATAGATTAGATTGGTCAGAAAGTTTAAATTTTAATAGAGAATGGGTTAAATTTATTAAACCAAAATTAGAAAAACATTTTAACGAATGTGCAGAAACTTTAAATTATGAGAAATGTGACGTTCATGAAATTTGGTACCAACAGTATATTAAAAACGATACTCATACATGGCATATACATGGAGAAAATTACACAGGTGTTTACTATTTAGAATTACCAGAAAATTCATCAAAGACAGAATTATTAGATCAAATAAATATTAATAATAAAATTACTATAAATGCTAAAGAGGGAGATGTGGTCATTTTTCCTAGTTTTATAATACATAGATCTCCAAAAATTGTTAATAATTTAAGAAAAACAATAATATCTTTTAATTTAAACTTTCCTAAAATAAAGGACAGCGTAGTATTATCTTTAGATAAATAATAATATAATACAAAGGAGTAAAATATGGCAATAACTAGAGGACAGATACCTGCACAAATTGATGGTAAATTAAGAGGTGCTAGAGATGAAAAAAAGAAAAAAGAAAGAGTAAAAATAGCTATTAAAAAAAAGAAGAAAAACCCAATAGCCAAGACATTTACTGTATAGTCGATAAATGCTATAATCTTGCATGACTAAGTTATGTGCAAGAGGCAAATCAGCTGCTAAAAGAAAATTCAAAGTTTACCCTTCTGCATACGCTAACGCTTATGCATCTAAGATATGTGCAGGCAAAATTAAAGACCCATCTGGTACTAAGAAAAAAGATTGGGGACCAAAGAAAGCTAGTGAAGGATCTATTATGAATATGAAAAAATTAAAAAAAGGTGGTGGCCAAGATATGGGTGCCAAGAAAAAGAAAAAGAAAAAAAACAAATACGATAATAATTTAGAAGATTTACCTAGAGGTTTACAAATAGATACAACTACAGACAGTAGTGGTTCTGCTGCAAATAAAATGATGTGTGGTGGCGAGGTACGTGGAGCAGGAGCAGCGATTAGAGGAACTAAATTTAAAGGAGTATTCTAATGGGAAAGAAAAAAAGTATACCAGACTATTTAAAAAACTCACTTCAAGGAACAACAGTAGGTGGAAGCTTAGGGGTTGATGATACTGAATATGTTACAGTACCTAAAGGAACACTAAATATTTCAAAAGGTAAAACTACTATAGAAGGTGGAGTCGCAAAACCTATTAGTAAATTTGATAAAGAAAATATTAATAGTGAAATATCATTAGGTATTTCTCGTGAATTTGATGATGAAAGTGGTGGAGTAAGTTTAACTGGAACTAAATCTGGTAAAAACAAAAGTGCTACATTTAGTTTTTCAAAAACATTTAGTGAAGGTGGAGAAGCTAGAGGCACAGGAGCAGCGATAAGAGGCAAAGGTTTCAAAGGCGTATTTTAATGAGTCTTAAAAAATGGTTCAATGAAAAATGGGTCGATATAGGATCACCTAAAAAAGGGGGAGGATACAAAGAATGTGGAAGAAAATCTGCAAGTGGATCAAAAAGAAAATACCCCAAATGCGTGCCTGCTGCAAAAGCAAGCCAAATGACAAGCTCAGAAAAGCGTTCTGCTGTTGCAAGGAAAAGACAAGCCGGTAATACTGGAGGAAAACCAAACAACGTCAGTACCTTTACCAAGAGATACTATGGTGGTATGATAGACGTATAAAATTTTAAGGAGAGAATTATGTTAAAAGGTGGACAAAAAAAATTAGACAAAAACAAAGATGGTAAAATATCTGGTGAAGATTTTAAGATGATGAAAGCTAAATCAGGTAAGATTATGAAAGCATATAAAGGCGATATGGCTAAAGGCTATGGCGCAGCTAGAACTCAAGGTGAAGGCCTTCAAGATGAAAACTTAATCCCTGGAAAATCTATGGATTATTATAAAGATATAGTTTAATGCATTATGGCTACATCAGGAACTACAGCATTCGATCTTCAGATTGATGACATTATTGAAGAAGCTTACGAGAGATGTGGGTTACGGACTAATAGTGGGAATGACTTACGTAGCGCAAGAAGAAGTTTAAACCTTTTATTTTCAGAATGGGGTAACAGAGGTATTCACCTTTGGAAAGTTGAACTTAATGAAAAAGCTTTAGTTGCTGGCACAGCTACTTATACAGTAGATGGTGATGTAAATGATGTACTTGAAGCATATATCTCAACTACAAATGCAGCAGGAAATGCTTCATCAACAAACGATATATCATTAACAAAAATTGATAGATCTGCATATGCTGCAATTCCAAATAAATTACAAACAGGCCAACCCTCACAGTATTTTGTAGACAGACAAACAACACCTACTATAAGTTTATATTTAGCTCCAGATGCAACTACTTATACAACATTAAAATTTTACACAATAAACAGAATTGAAGATGCAGGTGGCTTTACAAAAACAGCTGATGTCGCTTATAGATTTTTACCTTGTATGTGTTCTGGCCTTGCATATTACTTATCACAAAAAAGAGCACCAGATAGAATACAAATTTTAAAACAATTATATGAAGATGAATTACTTAGAGCATTAAACGAAGACGGTTCAAGAACTTCTGTATATATTTCTCCTCAAACTTATTTTGGAGATGGTGTATAATGTCTTTCGCAACTGGTAAAAGATCAAAAGCTATTTCTGATAGATCAGGACAAGCATTTCCTTACAAGGAGATGGTTAAAGAATGGAATGGTTCTTTAGTTCATATATCTGAGTTTGAACCTAAACACCCACAACTTGATCCACCTTATCATAAAGCAGATGCAGTAGCGTTGAAAAACCCAAGAACTATGACAACCCAACAACCAACTCAAGAATTTTCAAACGATCAAACAATTTCAGATTCTGGTGGTATCCATGTTGGAGTTGCAAATTTATCATTACCTGGAGAATTTGCTTTTAGAACACAAGATTTTAATGTTACCTCTAATGGTATTACAACTACAATACATAGCATGGTTCCAGAAGACCCATCATTACAAAATAGAAGAAGACAAGCAGATTCTTTTATTGGTAACATAACAGTGAGTATAACATAATGGCAATAACATTCGCAAATTTTTTAACTCAAGTCCGAGATTACACAGAGGTAGATAGTAATGTTTTAACTGATACTATCATTCAAAACTTCATAAGATCTGTTGAATTAGATATTGCAGGCAGAGTGGATTATGATGATTTAAGAAAATACTCTACTTCTAATTTTACAGCTAGTAACAGATATGTTTCATTACCTGCTGATTTAACTATAATTAGATCAGTTCAAGTAATTGATGGAAGTGGTAATAGAACTTTTTTAGAAAAAAGAGATACAAGTTTTATATCAGAATACAACAACGATGGGGCAACAGGCACTCCTAAGTATTGGGCTAATTGGGATGATTTTAATCTATTAGTAGCACCAGTTCCTAGTTCTGCACTTGAAGTACAAATAAACTACATTACAGACCCTGCACAATTTACATCTACAAACACTACTTTCATTTCTACATACCAAGAATCTATGCTTCTTCACGGTGTGTTGGCTGAAGCTTTTAGGTTTTTAAAAGGACCAGACAATCTATACAACCTATACCAAACCAAGTATAATGAAGAAGTACAAAATTTTGCCCTACAACAAATGGGTAGAAGAAGACGGGGGGAGTTTGATGACGGTGTACCAAGAGTGGTAGTACCTTCTCCTTCTCCAAACCAATAATTTTAAAGGAGAATAATTATGGCTATAACAACAAACGCAATCTGTGATTCTTTCAAAAAAGAATTACTACAAGGAAGTCACGACTTTGATGCATCAACAGATACATACAAATTAGCGATGTACACAAGTTCTGCAACATTAGGAAAATCAACAGAAAACTATTCAACAAACCCAGGCGGTGGATCAAACACTGAAGTTACTTCAGCAAACTACACAGCCGGTGGAAGTGCTTTAGTAAACCAAGGAGTAAAAGTTTCATCAAGCATAGCTATCACTGACTTTGCTGATTTAAGTTTTCAAAACGTAACTCTTACTGCAAGAGGAGCATTAATCTATAACACACAAACAAACGGTGGTACAGGTACTACTGATGCTGTTGCTGTACTAGATTTTGGAAGTGATAAAACTGCAACATCGGGAACATTTACAATTCAGTTCCCTGCATTTACTACTTCTGCTGCAATCTTAAGAATTGCATAAGGATATAAAATGATATGGCAGCTACTTGGGGTTCAAATACATGGGGTTTTCAAAACTGGGGTACTCTCGGTGATAACACTACATCCTTAAGTAGCGCCAATCTTCAAGCATCTTTTTCATTAGGTACGATCGTAGCTGACGCAGAAATTCAAGTCGGTTGGGGTGGAGATACATGGGGAGAAAATGAATGGGGTGATCTTTCAGGATCTCAACCATCAATAACAGGAATACAAGCTGCTTTTTCAATTGGTTCACTGCAATCAGTATCCGGTAACGCAACTGTCGATGTAACCGGCATAGCTTTAACATCATCAATAGGCACAACTATAGGAGGCACTTCTGTAATAGTTACAGTAGTTGGTAGTTTAGAATCTATGGGGATAGGAAGTGTTGCAACTCCTATCGGACAAGAAATAAATGTATCTGGTTCACAACTTTCTTCAACAGCTGGTGTAACGACTGTAGATGATTCTACATTAACTGGAATAGGTTGGGGTAGAAGAACTTGGGGCAACTTAGCTTGGGGTGGAGCTTACTCTGCTATAGCTGTTGGACAACAATTAACTTCAACAATAAACTTTCCAGCAACAGCAGCATTTACTGATGTAAATGTTTCAGTTACAAGTGCAGGACAATTAACTACTACTTTTGCAAGTCCTTCTTTCTCAATTCAAATTGATCAGGATATATTTGTACTTGCTTCTGAAGATCAACTCGATGCGCTGACAACTGTATCAACAGTAACTGGAGATGCTAATGTAGATGTTACAGGTGTTCAATCCGCAATACAACAAGGTATTACGGTTGGTGGTACAAAAACTCCTGTTGATGTGTCTGGTATTCAAATGTCAATGACACTTGGTTCAATAAGTTTAATACAATCAACTAATGAACCTGTAACTGGTCAACAGTTAACTATATCTCTAGGGCAACATGCCGAAATACCTGATCAAATTGTAGGTGTTGGAGGTCTTCAATTATCAAGTTCTATAGGTAGTGTAATAGCAACTGGTCAAGCAGCTGTTGATGTTACAGGTATACAAATGACTGCTTCAATTGGTAGTCCAAATATAACTGCTTGGGCTGAAATAGACCCTGGAGTTGCTAATGTTTGGACAGAGGTTGACCTAGCAGCTTAGGTAAGATAAAATTAAAATTATTTAGGAGATAAAAAATTATGACATCGGCTTACTCTACAGATTTAAAACTCGAACTAATGGTCACTGGCGAAAATGCTGGTACATGGGGTGATAACACAAATAACAACTTAAACTTAATTCAACAAGCAATTGCAGGATATGAACAAGTAACACTTTCAAGTGGTGGTACTCTTGCTTTAGCAATGACTGATAAAGCAATTTCTAATGCTAGAAATATGGTTATTAAATTTGCTACAGCAACTATTGCCGCTAGCACAGTTTGTACTATTCCAGATTCAATAGAAAAATTTTACATATTCGATTGTAGTGGTCTTACAAACGCAAACAATCTTACAATCAAAACTGCATCAGGAACGGGTTTCTCTCCGACTACTGCAGGAGCTGCAAGTCCAAAAATTTTTGCAGCATATTCAGACGGAACTAATTTAACTGAAATTTCTTTAAACACTTTAGGTGGCACAATTGCTACAGCTCAATTAGAAGCGTCATCAGTGACGACTTCAATAATTGCAGACGATGCTGTGACTTCAGCAAAAATTGCTGATGACGCTGTCGTAGCCGCAGCTATCGCTGACGATGCTGTTGTAACTGCAGCTATAAATAATGATGCCGTAACTGCTGATAAACTTGCAGACACTGCTGTTTCTGCAGGATCATATACAACTGCAAACATAACTGTAGATGCTCAAGGAAGATTGACAGCTGCCGCTAGTGGAGCAGGTGGAGATGGTGCTTACGTTTTACATTTTGCTGAAGTAGGTCCAAACAGTGGAAACATAACTGCAAACCCAGCTGCAAACAATTATTATGCATATCTTTGTGGTGCTGGAGGAGGAGCTGGTGGATATTCAACTCAAGCTCCTGGAAGATCAGGAGGAGCTGGTGGAGATGGAGGAATAGGATTTTTCTCAGCACCAACTTCTGGTGGAGCATCAATCGCATACTCTCTTGGAGCTGGTGGAAACATAGGTACTTCAAGCCCAGGTGGAAATGACGGAAACGCTGGTGCAGCATCCACGTTAGGAACATTCACTGCAAATGGTGGTAGTGGAGGAGCTCGGGGCGGACCTGCTTTTCAACCTAACAGAGCAACCAAAGGAGCTAACGGAACACAATCAGGTGGAATTTTATTACCAGCAAGAACATTTTTTGGAGGAGCTGCTGGTGTAGGCCCTGGTACTAACTTTTCAGGTGATAATGCTGGTGGACCAAATCCAACTCCAGGTGCCGTTGGTGGTGGTGGTGGAGTAGTTTACTTTGATGATGGGAACGCATAATGGCTTACGCACTTACACATAATAATAGTTTATTAAAAATAGCAGCAAACGAAACTGAAAAAAATGAGCTAACTGCTATAATTACACCTCATACAGAAATTAATATAAGTGACTCAGATTTTGCTTTAATAAAACAAAATAATGCTACTTGGGTTATTGATGGTAGTTCAATTACTATTAGTGAACAATCAGAACCTGGTTCTATTGCAGATGCAGAAGCATTACATGTTTATTTAAAAGATGTAAGAGAGAGTATAAACCTACTTATAACTAATGCTAATGCTGATACTCAAAGTAAAGCGTTATATACTCAATTTGTAAATTATAAAAATTACTTAGAAACTTTTGATACTTCAACTGTGACATACCCAATTATTTCTTGGGAAAAATATTGTCAAGATAATGGAATTACTTATTTAAATCTTTTACAACTTCCGTAAATGTGTTAAACATTTCGAATGTTAAACAATGTAATTACTTTTTCAGCAAGTAAAGAATTTATAAAAAATAATCAGGATAATTTACCAGTTCTTACAAAAACTAATATACCAGAATGGTATAAAAAACTCACACACAGTTATGAAATGCAAACTGTAAAAGGTTGTATGCCTTTTTTAGATACGCTTACTGCTGGGTATATTTTAAAAATACCAACAGACTATAAGATAAGACACAATATTGAATTTGAGGGAAAAAAAAGAGCTGGATTTGATTCAGCTCAACAAATGATGAATAGTCTTGCTGAAAAAATAAATATTAATTATCAAGGAAAAGGAGAGTTTCATTCTACTGAACAATTAGAGGGAAGTCCTTTAGTTGAAAAAAATAAAAACTTAGCATTTCATAAAATTTTAAATCCATGGATAATTAGAACCCCTCCTGGGTATTCAACTCTTTTTGTCCCTCCTTTAAATAACTCAGATGATCGTTTTTCAATTATTGCAGGTATTGTTGATACAGATAATTTTGTAAATGAAATAAATTTTCCAATCACAATAAATGGAGATAAATACGAAATATTAGATACTATTATTGAAAGAGGAACTCCCTATGTTCAATGTATACCTTTTAAAAGAGAAGACTGGAAAATGAAAATTAAGGTCATGGATGATAAAAAATATATGGAAAATAGATTTTTTATGGTTAAATATTTAGTTCATAATTACAAAAAATTATTTTGGAAAAAAAAATCATGGAAGTAAATTTTGATTTACATAAATATATTACAGTCTTTAATGATGTCATGCCAAAAAAAACTTTAGAAGCATTTAAAAAAATATGCAAAAGTTCAGATAAATTTCAAGGAGCAACAATAATAGGTGATGATAAACCTGTTCTTGATGAAGATATAAGAAAAGTAGGCACTTGGGGTTTACATAATATAAACACGGTTTCTTATACTGAGGTCTTATGGTGTAACTATTTAATAAAACATTTAAAGACTTGTATAAATAGTTATAATCATTTTCATGATCTTCCTAGTGAATTTTTAATAAATGATATACAAGTTTTAAAATATGGTAAGGGAGGACATTATAAATTTCATACAGACCATAGCGCAAGAATTCCAAGACACTATAGTTGTATATTTATGATCAACGATGATTACGAGGGAGGAGACTTATGTTTTAAGTATCCTAGGTCAGAAAAAATTACAAGAATACAAAAAAAAGAAAATAGAATGATTATATGGCCTAGTAATAGTTTATATCCTCATTGTGTTTTACCTGTAACTAAAGGAGAAAGGTATTCGGTAGTAGCATGGGCCTTATAGGAAAAGATTTTACATATAAAATAATAAAAGATTTTATTTCAAAAGATGAAGTAAAATTATTAAGTAATTATTGTGAAATAAGACATAGGAATAATACTACAAATTTTGATGAATCAATAGAAATGGGAATACCAGATTCTAAATTTTATGGAGATACAGTTTTTGAGTCTTTGATGCTCAAACAATTACCATTAATAGAAAAAGAAACTGGAGTAGAGTTATTACCAACTTATGCTTTTTGGAGATGTTATACAAAATTTTCATCTCTTGCAAATCACACAGATAGGCGATCTTGTGAAATTAGTGTAACGCTTAACATTAATAATGACGGCACACCATGGCCAATATATATGAATGGAAAACCAATATATTTAAATAAGGGTGAAGCAGTAATATATCTTGGAAGACAATTACCACATTATCGAGAGGAGTTTCAAGGCGACTTTTCTATGCAAGCTTTCTTGCATTACGTAGATAAAAATGGTAAGAATGCAGATCGTTATGTAGACACAAGACCTTTTTGGGGTATGCCTAATGATACTATGAAAAGTTGTGAATAAGGATATTTATGATAATTAATCAATTAAAAGATAAAGATGGTTCTGGCGAAATTATATTCAATGATGATGAAATTAAGATGATAAACAATAATAAGAAAATTTTGTTATCAGCTGAAGCATTAAAACATTGCACTAATTTGTTTGTTTCTTTGGCTATAGAATGTAATAAAAATTTTAGCAAAGAAAATGCCAAACTAACAAGCCATATGGGTCAAGATATAGAAACTAAGTAATCTTCTATTATTAAAGATTTTAAGGTATAATATGGCATGCCTTTAACAAAAGTAAAAATAGCTCCAGGATTTAATAAACAAGTTACTGAAACAGGTGCCCAAGGTCAATGGACTGATGGGGATAATGTTAGATTTAGATATGGACTACCAGAAAAAATTGGAGGATGGGAGCAAATAACAGGCTCTACATTAGTTGGAGCTGTAAGAGAACAAGTTATATGGGCAGATTTAGATGGTAGAAGATATGTAGCTTTAGGTTCTAATAAAGTTTTAGTAATTTATTTTGAAGGCGCATTTTATGATATCACACCATTAGACACACCAATTACTGGAGCAACTTTTACAACCGTAAACACACAGAATACAGTCACTGTAAATAAAATAGCACACGGTCTTGAGATTGGTGATTTGTTTACATTTACTTCTGTAACCCCACCAACTGGTGCAGGATATTTAGCAGCAGATTTTACAACAAATACTTTTCAAGTTGTAACAGTGCCTACAGTAGATACATTTACTATAACTATGGCTAGTGCAGCAGGAACATCAGTTGCTGCATCTGGGTCAGCAATTATTAATCCTTATGTAGAAGTTGGTCCTTTAAACCAAACATCAGGGTATGGATGGGGAACTGCTATGTGGGGTGGTTCTTCAAATATACTTTCAACCCTCAATGGTTTATTACAAGATGATACTGCCGGCACTGGAGGATCAGGTACTTCAATCACACTATCTTCTGTAGTTGGTTTTCCAACTTCAGGAACAATTAAAGTTGGAGCTGAATTTATTTCATACGCTGGTATTTCCACAAATGATTTGACTGGTATAACAAGAGCTGTAGCCGGTACAAGGTCTGCTCATGCTAGTGGAGCTTCAGTTGAGTTTTTTACTGCATGGGGACAAGCATCACTTTCAACAAGTGTAGTCTTAGATCCTGCTTCATGGTCTTTAGACCACTTCGGAGAAAAATTAATTGCTACTATTAAGAATGGAAAAACTTTTGAATGGAATCCAATTCATTCTAATGCTGCAGCATTAACTACAAGAGCAGCAGCTGTATCTGGAGCTCCAACTCGATCAGTAATGTCTATTGTTTCTGAAAGAGATAGGCACTTAATTATTTTAGGAACAGAAACAACAATTGGAACTAATTCTTCACAAGACCCAATGTTTATAAGATTTTCAGATCAAGAAAATATTTCTGATTATACACCGACTTCAATAAATACTGCAGGAACATTTAGAATTGATTCAGGAGTTAAAATTGTTGGTGCTGCTAAAGCTAAGGATTATATATTAATTTTAACTGATACCTCTGCTTATGTAATGCAATTTGTAGGTCCACCTTTTACTTTTTCAATTAGACAAGTAGGATCTAATTGTGGATTAATAGGACAACATGCAGTCAAGTATGTAAATGGAGCCGTATGGTGGATGGGTCAAGCTGGTGGATTTTTTGTTTATGATGGTACAGTTAAATCAGTACCTTGTTCAGTTGAAGATTTTGTATTTACAAATGGTAAAGGAGATAATTTAGGTTTACAATATAGTGCAGGAGAACAAATCTATGTAGGTCTTAATCATTTATATGAAGAGATAAGTTGGTTCTATCCAAAAAATGGATCTGATTTAGTTGATAGAGTAGTTACTTTTAATTACACAGAAGGGACTTGGGCAACAGGTTCTTTAGGTAGAACTTCTTGGCATGACTCAACATTATATGACAATCCATATGCAACAGAATTTAATCTTTCAGGCGTGCCTAGTTTTCCAACAGTACAAGGAGTTACAAATGTTAATGGTGCTTCTACTTATTATGCTCATGAATTAGGTAATAACGAAGTTGACTCTGCGGGAAATAAAACAGCTATTATAGCTTTTATTGAGTCTGGAGACTTTGCTTTAGGTGATGGAAATGGACAAGATTTTATGAGCATGAGAAGATTTATACCAGATTTTAAATTACTTACAGGAGATGCACAGGTAACTATTAATTTAAGAGCTTACCCTAATGATTCTTCAACATCCTCGCCTCTCGGACCTTTTTCAGTAACGAACACTACAGATAAAATAGATACTAGAGCTAGATCAAGATTTGCAAGTGTAAAAATAGCAAATACTTCGACAGACCAAAATTGGAGATATGGAACTTTTAGAGTAGATATTCAACCCGATGGTTTAAGATAATGGCTAGAGTTGACATAGTAATTCCTGAACCTTCAGTAGTCTACACTCAAGATAACCAAAGACAAGTTGCTCAGTCTTTACAAACTTTAAAAGATAAGTTAAACACTTCTTATCAACAAGAATTAAAAAACGAACTAGAAAGGTTTGCGTGGTTTAATGGCTAATATATATAAAAATGCTAAAGTAATTTTAGATACTACAGATGTAACTACTTTATATACTGCGCCATCTGACTCAAGAGCTATTGTAAAAAGTATTTTAGTTTGTAATACCAAAACTAATTCAACTACAATTACAGTAACACTAACAGATGCATCTAGTAATATATTCGAATTGTTTGATGCAAAAGATGTAGCTGGTTTCACAACAGAACATTTATTAACTAATGAACCATTAATTTTACAAGAAAACGAAATATTAAAAGTAGAAGCTGCAAATTCAGATAGATTGCACGTTGTATCAGCAATATTAGAAATAAACCGAGACTAAGACTAGACAAATAAGTTATGCACTTATAGACCGATCACAGGAGAATGGCTAAAAAACTTTTAGGCTTAAGGCTTTGTGAACACGATAGTAACCTTTCCTTCTATGATGGAAGTAAAATTCATTATCTTAAAACAGAAAGATTATATAAACAAAAACATCATGCATATAATAATCTATATGGATGGCAATCTGATATTAAGAAAAAATTTAACATAGATCCAAATGAAATTGATGAGATAGCGATTGTTGTAGATCCTTGGATTTATAATTTACCTTTAGATAATGAAGAATTTTATCCAGCTATAAATTTTAATCACTTACCGGTAAATAGTAAAGTCTATCGAGTGAATCATCATCTTTGTCATGCTCTAAGTTGTTGGCCTCTATACAAAAATAGACCTAAGTATGAAATTATAATTGATGGTTTTGGTGACGCTAATAATGCATGGACTGTTATCATAAATGATAAAATACATAAAAGAGGTTATGCAGACAAAAATGGATCCCTAGGACTAGCAATGGCTAATATAGGTAAAGCTTTTCAAATACATTCACAACAAGTTTATGATATTGCAGGAAAGTTGATGGGTCTTCAATCTTATGGAAATATTTTACCAGAATTTAAAAACTCTTTAAATTACAATATTTATTCAATAGATAAATTATTTAACTTTAATAATTATATTGAGTATAAAGAAAATAAATTGTTAGCAGAACTTCAACCTTTAGATTGGATAAGAACAGTCCACGATAAAGTATCAGAAGTATTAATTAATTTTTTTGAGGAGGTAACAAATAAAGATTATGATGCAGTAATATCATATTCTGGAGGTGTTGCACAAAATGTAATATGGAACACTGCTCTTAAAAATAAATTTAAAAATTTAATAATACCACCTCATTGTAATGATGAAGGTCTTTCATTAGGGGCTATAGAATATTTAAGGGTTAAAAATAATTTACCTAAATTTAAATTAGATCATTTTCCATATGTTCAATCTGATGAGACACCAGACACAGAACCAAGTGATATCACTATAGAGCAAACAGCAGAACATTTAAAAGAAGGTAAGATAGTTGCTTGGTATCAAGGAAAGGGTGAGATTGGGCCAAGAGCTTTAGGAAATAGATCTTTATTAATTAATCCACTAATTACTGATGGTAAAAATACTATTAATAAAGTTAAAAAAAGAGAGGCTTATAGACCATTTGGTGCATCTATTTTAAAAGAATATGTAAAAGATTATTTTAACACTGATATAGAAAATCCATTTATGCTTTATGTGGGTAATGTGAATCGAGATAATTTACAAAGTGTAACACATATAGATAAAACTTGTAGGTTTCAAGGGGTAGATAAAACTAACAAAATATATTATCAATTGATAAATAAATTTTTTAAAAAAACAGGATGCCCATTAATATTAAATACAAGTTTAAATATCAATGGTAAACCAATAATGTCTAGTACAAAAGATGCAATAGATTATTTTATAAATTCTGATATAGATATTTTAGTGATTGGTAATAAAATTTTTAAAAAATGATACAGATAGTAGAAAATTTTTTTGATGATCTTACTTTAATAGAACAAAGTTTAAAAAAAATTAAGTTGTATAGTGTTGATGATTTTAACAAAGAATTTAATACAGAACAAACCTGGCCAGGATTTAGAAGTAATTTTTTAATAAAAGAAAATATTTTTATACAAGCCTTATTTATGAAAGAATTTAGATCAAAATTTAACTACCAAGGACATTTAAATTTAGATTTACATATTCATTTAAGATTAGCTGATGACCAACAAAAAGATTTTATTCACACAGATTTTCCAAAAAAATACAGTTCAATTGTATATCTTAATAACAACATTGATTCTGGTACAAATTTTTATGCTAGTAATTTAGACGTTCCTTTGGTAACTGTTAAGTCAGTAAAAAATAGATGTGTTTTTTTTGATTCAAGTATAAGACACGGATCAATATTAAATTATGGTAATGATATAAATGATGGAAGATTAACTGTTAATGGTTTTATAGAATAATGGCTAAACAAAAATTTACACATTTCGTACCTAGAGACAAACCTAAAAAGAGACCTCGCAGACATACAAAAAATTTAAATAAAAAAAAGAAGTTGCAACATAATAAAAAATATAATAGACAAGGACGGAGACCAAAATGAGTGATATAATAAAAATACCAGCAGAAGCAAAAGAAATTATTAAACACAAAAGGACTGGTAAAGTATATGCTAGTAAAGTTGATTTTGATAATGATGTTGCTGATCCCAATACTGACACTACTGTGGATGACTTTAGGCAAGACCTTGAAATTAAAGTTACAAGAATTGGTGAAATGGGTGCGCTAACTAAAAAATAATGGAACCAAGAGGTGCAACTGAAATTCAAATGGAAATGCTTGAAAAGCATGTTTCAAAAGAATTACTAGACCAAGTACAAATCTGTACTTCAATACCTGGTAAAGTCCCAATAGATCCAAATAAAGTAAATATACTTTGGCAAAAAAATTCTTGGGATCAATCTAACCTTCAACCTTTCTTCAGAGATAAATCAAGACATGCAGAATATGATTGGTATGTATTTAACAGTCATTGGAACTATGAAAAGTTTAGATATTTTTTTGATATACCTACAGAAAGATCTGTTGTTATAAAAAATGGTATAGCTAACTTTCCTATTAGAAAAATTTATAAAAAAGGATCTCAAGTAAAATTAATACATCACTGTACACCATGGAGAGGTTTAAATGTTTTACTTAGAGCAATGCAAGAAATAAAAAACCCTAATATTATACTAGATGTATATAGTTCTTCACAAGTCTATGGAGATGAGTTTAAAAAACATCATGATGAAGAATATAAACCTTTATACGAACAAGCTGCAAATTTACCCAATGTAAATTACATAGGATATAAACCAAATGAATATATTTTAGAGATGATGCCTAATTATGATATGTTTGTTTATCCAAGTATATTTGAAGAAACCTCATGTGCTTCAGCTCTTGAAGCATTAGCATCTGGAGTTCATGTTATAACAAATAACTTTGGAGCTTTATATGAAACATGTGCTGAATGGCCTGTTTATGTAAACTATACAGAGGATTATGAAAGTATGGCAATAGCTACCGGTAGTGCTATAGAAGTTGCGGCAGGATATTTACATGAAGATTTTATGCAGAATCATTTAGAAGAACAACAAAAGTTTTAC
>ERZ1046876.1264-NODE-1264-length-16834-cov-5.921926_pt1 | contig 16834 bp, 19 predicted proteins | sample MGYA00383094_ERZ1046876 | MGnify/ENA primary metagenome ERZ1046876 (study PRJEB29581, sample SAMEA5548364) | metagenome | biome: marine; feature: coastal; material: water | depth 50 m | study: Short-term variability in the microbial, nano- and picoplankton...
TCTGCAAGGTAGTCCCCATAATCCACTGATGCCACAGATTCCCTTAGCTTAATTTCCTCTTCCTGTGCTTTGTTAACAAAACTTGAAGAATAAACTTGATCGGGTACTGATTCTAATGGTTCAAAAATTTTTACAATACGTTGCCCAGAGATTGCTTGTTCTGAGGAGCTCGTCATATCACCCATTGTTGTTTGAACTTCTTTTCCAGCTTTCCTTAATTTAGGAGAAACTAATCTTAAATAAAAAGCCATTAATGGGGTCATTAATGCAAATACAAGAGTTAATACCCAATCTAAATAAAGCATATAACCAACTATACCAACTATAGTCAGACTTTCACGAATGGACTCTAAAGCAACTTTTGTAGCAATAAAAGATAATTGTTCTGTTTCATAAGTGATTTTAGACACAATATTTCCTGAAGCATGTGAATCAAAATAAGTTACTGGGAGTATCATCAATCTTTTAAAAACATCAAAACGAAGATCTTCAACAATTTTTCTTGACACCCATCGCATTGAATAACCTGAAATAAAACCAGATAGTGCTCTAATCGTCATTAATATAATTAAAGCTATTGAAAGAAAAATAGAGGAATTTACAGCTTGCTCAACAAAGCCTTCATCTGTGATTCTTTTTATTAAAGCAAGAAAACCTGTGTTTGTCAGAGCTAAAATAATTAAAGAAAAAATACTAAGGGATAAAGTCCATTTGTATTTTAATGCGTATTTAAAAATCCTTGAATAGATTTTCTTAAAATCAGCTAACTTAAGTTTAGTCGTTTGCTCTTTCGACATATAAAATATAGATATTTTCGGTTAATTTACTTTTGTAGAAAATGTAATTTTAGTTAAACCGACTTTTCGTGAAGCCTCCATAACATTAATTACTGATTGATGGGACGCTAAAGAATCTGCATTAATCACTAATGGTTTATCTGTTTTATTTGCAGATACTTCTCTTAATTTTATAGTAAGTTCATCTACAGACTTAGCGCTAATTGGCCTCTCATTTATAGAATATTGACCATCTTTAGTTATCGCAACATTAATATAATTAGGATTGTTATCAGCTACATTTGCTTCAGCTATAGGTAAATTAATTTTCAATTGGCTAAAACGAGCAAAAGTTGTACTAACAACAAGAAAAATAATAATAACAAGTAAAACATCGATTAAAGGAATAAAATTAATTTCTAAATCATCATTTTTTTTACCTTTTTGAAAATTCATTTTACTATCTCCTACTTTCTTTTACCTTGAATAATTTCTACTAATTTAATTGCTTGCTGTTCCATTTCAACCACAAGATTATCAATTTTTGATCTAAAAAATCGATAAGCAATCATCGCTGGAACTGCTACAACAATCCCACCAGCGGTATTATATAAAGCAATTGAAATACCACGAGCAAAAACTGCAACATCATGCCCACTACTGGTAAATGAACTAAATAATTCAACCATACCAATAATAGTTCCAAATAATCCTAATAAAGGTGCTACTGTTGCAATAGTAGCTAATGTTGAAAGATATCTTTCTAATTTATGATTCACTGCTCTTCCAGTTTCTTCAATAGCTTCTTTAATTACTTCTGAAGAGCTATTGTAATTATTTAACGCGCTTGCAAAAATCTCGCCTAACATAGAATGATTTTGCAGTGATTGAATAGCCTCTTTTCTTACACCTTCTTTAGTAATCATCTTTTGAACTTCTGAAAGTAAATTATTTGGTGCAATAATATTTTCTCTTAACGACCAAATTCTTTCAATAATAATAGCTAAAGCTATAACTGAAGCAAAGATTAAAGGCCAAATTGGCCATCCTGCAGCATCAATGATATCCCACACTTGCTCTCTCCTACGAATAGTAAATTAATAATTATAATTGATTATACTAGCTCACTTTGATTTTACCCTGACTTAAATTATAAATTTTATTCATTTTTTTTGCTAAAGATAAATCATGCGTTACTAAAATAATAGCTGTACCAAATTCTTCAGCAAGATCCATAAATAAATCAAAAACCATATTGGCATTTTTATTATCTAAATTTCCAGTTGGTTCATCAGCTAAAATTATTTCGGGTGATGTAATAATAGCTCTTGCAATTGATACTCTTTGCCTTTCACCGCCAGAAAGCTCATGTGGATAATGATTAATACGATTTTCCAATCCTAATTTTTTTATAATTGAAAATAATTTCAAAGTATTCTTTTTTGTAACTTCGCCTCTTATTGTAAAAGGCATCATTATATTTTCAATAACTGAAAAATCGGGCAACAAATGATGAAATTGATAAATAAAACCTAAATATTTATTTCTTAAAATAGATATCTCATCAGATTTTAAAGTTTTTAAATCTTTATCTACTATTTTAATATATCCGCTATCTGGTTCCTCAAGTCCTGCCATTAAATGAAGCAAAGTACTTTTTCCAGAACCTGAAACTCCTGTTATAGCAATCTTTTCTTTAGATTTAATGGATAAATTAATATTATTTAATACAGGTTGATCAAGCCCAGAGAATGATTTTTTTAATTTCTTAATTTCTAATATTATTTGATTATTCATATTTTAAAGCTGTTGCAGGGTCTATCTTAGATGCCCTGAAACTTGGATAAATGGTAGCAATAATGGATAAAAATAAACCCATAAACCCTATAAAAAATACATCACTTAAAAGAAGTTTTGATGGCAAAACAGAAATATAATAAATATCTTTAGATAAAAATTGAACGCTAAATAATTCCTCAAAAAATGGAACAATAACATCAATATTTAATGAAATACTAACCCCTGCAAGTATTCCCAAAAAAGTACCCATAATACCAATTAAAATTCCTTGCCACATAAAAATCAATAAAATACTTTTTTGTGTTGCCCCTAAAGTTCGCAAGATTGCAATATCTGATTTTTTTTCTGTTACCCCCATAACTAATGTAGATACAATATTAAATGCGGCAACTGCAATAATTAAAGTTAAAATGATAGACATTACCTTTTTTTCCATTTGAATTGCAGCAAATAAATTAGCATGCTGTCTAGTCCAATCTGTTACAACAAGATTATCAAATCTACTTACTGTTTCTACCAAAACACTTGTAGTTTTTCTAGTTTGATTTAAATCTTTTAATTTAACCCGAAGTCCAGAAACAAGTTCTTGCATTTGAAACATTTTCTGAGAATCTTTTAAATGAATTAAAACTAATCCAGCATCATATTCATACATTCCTACTTCAAATATACCTTTAATTCTAAATTGTTTAAGACGAGGAAGCATACCTACAGGAGAATAATTAGCTTGAGAACTAATTAACGAAACTTTATCTCCAACTTTTAAACCAAAATATCTTGCAATATCAACACCAATTAATATTTCATATTTACTTTCATTAAGATTAAATTCTCCATCTTTAATCTTTAAATTTAATTCACTTACTTTAGGTTCTAAGTTAGGGTCAATTCCTCTAACTATTACTCCTCGATTATATTTTCCAAGAGATAACATAGCTTGATTATTAGTATATGGAGCGACATCTGATATATTTTCTAACTTTTTAAGATCTAATTTTAATCTTTCCCAATCTTTTAAATTTCCACCTAATTTTACAACCTCGATATCTGACGCAACACTTAAAATTTTATTCTGTAATTCTGATCTAAAACCATTCATAACAGAAAGAACTACAATAAGCGCCATAACGCCTAAAGAAATTCCAATAACGCTTGTTAAAGATATAAAAGATATAAAATTTTTATTTTTTAGATGGGTATATCTTGAGGCTATCCAAAACTCATACAAATTATTTTTAAGAAAATTTTTAATCATATTATTTTTAAATTAAGCTTGCGGTGAAGCATTCTGCTAGAATTATGGCATGTTTACAGGAATAATTGAATCTATTGGTCAAATCACATCAATAAATGATGATCATGGTGATTTTGAAATAAAAATTAAATATAACTTTACAGGCTTTAATGATATTTCTCTTGGGGAAAGTATATCAATAAATGGTATATGTCTGACAGTTACAAAATTTGATAATAATTTTTTATACTTTGATCTTTCAAAAGAAACTATATCAAGAATATCTAAATTTAAAATAAATCAAATGGTTAATATTGAAAGCTCTTTAAAAGTTAATGATAAAATTTCAGGTCACTTTGTTTTTGGTCATATTGATGGGATAGCTAAATTAATAAATAATGAAAAAAAAGATAGGAGTCATGAATGGACAGTAAAGCCCCCAAAAAAACTTATGAAGTATGTTGTAGAAAAAGGTTCAATATCAATTAATGGTGTTAGTTTAACCGTAAATTTTGTCCAAGAAAATTCATTTAAAATTAATTTAATACCTTATACACTTGAAAATACAGCTCTTAAATATATCAATATCAATAATGAAATAAATGTTGAAATAGATATGCTTGCAAGATATGTAGAAACTATTTTAAAAAAATCATAATTAAAATGAATACAACAAAAGAAATTATTGAAGATCTAAAGAATGGTAAATTAGTTATCTTAGTTGACGATGAAGATAGAGAAAATGAAGGTGATTTGGTTTTAGCAGCCGAATTTACTTCAGCAAATCATATTAATTTTATGTCTAAATATGGAAGAGGTTTAATATGTTTAACTCTAACCCAAGAAAGATGTAAAAAATTAAAATTACCTTTAATGGTTCAAGAAAATGAAGGAAAATTAGGTACGAATTTTACGGTTTCAATTGATGCCACTAAAGGAATTTCAACAGGAATTTCTGCCAGCGATAGAGCTAAAACTATAATGGCTGCAATATCAAAAAATGCAAATCATAAAAGCATTATTCGTCCTGGGCATATTTTCCCATTAATTGCTCATCCAGGAGGTGTTCTTTATCGAGCAGGACATACTGAAGCAGGTTGTGATTTTGCTGAACTTGCAAAGCTAGAGCCTGCTTCAGTAATATGTGAAATACTCGATGAAGATGGAAATATGGCTCGCTTACCAGAATTAATAAAATTTTCAGAAAAGCATAAAATAAAAATTGGCACTATTGCAGATTTAATTGAATTTAGAAGTAGAAAAGAAAAACTTATTCAAAAAATAAGTGAGCAAATAATTGATACGGATTTTGGCCAAATGCAACTTTTACTTTATTCTGATTTATTATCAAAAAATTCACACCTAGCTTTAGTTAAAGGAAAAATTAATTCGAAAGATGAAGTGCTAGTTAGAGTGCATGAGCCATTATCAATTCTAGATTTTATAGACAAAAAATCTCAACATTCTTGGCCGCCCTTAAAAGCATTAGAAGCAATCAATAAAGCGCCTAATGGAGTTATTATTTTTCTAAATTATCAAGAATCACATAATAAAATTTCTGATATTTTAGAAACTATTAATATCCCAAGAGATAATTCAAATGATTTAAGAAATTATGGCATTGGCTCACAAATTCTTGTTGATATTGGAGTTAAAAAGATGAAATTATTAGCATCTCCAAGAAAAATGCCAAGTATGATCGGTTATGGGCTTCAAGTTACTGAATTTATTGAAAATAATAGCTAGAGTTTTATTTATTCCATGGTAAAATAACAACTATTGATTACATTAAAATATAATTTAAATTGCAAAATTTCCAAAAAGGGTTCTAACCCTTTTTTTTTAATTCAATCTTATATTCATATTTTCTATGGTTGACCAAATTAAAATAGCGAAAAAAACAAAAGGAAATATCTTATCATTTGATTTCGGAGAAAAAAGAATTGGAGTTGCAGTTGGAAACGATATAACAAAAAATTCTCACCCCTTAGAAACTATAGATACACCAAAAAATATAGAAAGATATAAAATAATTGAATCTTTATTAAAAACTTGGGAGCCAACTAAGTTAGTTATAGGCTACCCTTTAAATGAGGACGGAACTCTTTCTAAAATGAGTCTATTAGCAAAAAAATTTAGTATGAAATTAAAAAATAAATATAACATTCCAATAGTAATGGTGGATGAAAGATTTAGTTCCTCTGAAGCTGATTTAGAATTAAAAAAATTAGAAAAAAATTTTAAAAAAAGAAAAATTGTTATCGATCAAGTTGCAGCAATGATTATACTAAACTCTTTTTTTCAAAATAATAGTAATGAAAATACTTAATAAAAATTTTCAAAAGGTCATTTAATGGAAAATCTACAGCTAAGTGAAAATAAAGAACTTCAACATCTTTTATCAATTAAAGGGCTAGATAAAAAACTTATTGAAAAAATATTTAATGATTCAGAAAAATTTCTCGGAAAAAAAGATGGAGAATTAAATAAATATAAATTTTTAAATGGAAAAACAGTTTGTAATCTCTTCTTTGAGAATAGTACGAGAACTCAAACTACATTCGAAATTGCCGCAAAAAGATTATCAGCAAATGTTATTAATTTAGATATAGCAACCTCATCTCAGTCCAAAGGTGAATCAATCCTTGACTTAATAAATAATTTAATTGCAATGAGTGTTGATATTTTTGTAATTAGACATTCTGAACCAGGTATTCCTGAATTAATAGCTAAAAATATTAAATCGGATGCTCATATAATTAATGCAGGTGATGGTGATAGAGAACATCCAACCCAAGGACTCTTAGATGCCTTTACAATAAAAAAATATAAAAAAGATTTTTCTAATCTTAAAGTTGCAATTGTTGGTGACATCCAACATTCTAGAGTAGCAAAATCAGAAATTAATATTTTATCTACTCTTGGCACTAAGGAGATTAGGGTAATAGGGCCAAAATCTTTAATGCCAAATAATATTGATCAGTTTAATGTTAAAGTTTTTCACACTATGGAAGAGGGTCTAAAAGATGTTGATGTAATAATGATGCTCCGAATCCAAAAAGAAAGAATGAGTCAAGATACTATACTTTCTGAAGATGAATACTTTAAAAGTTTTGGTCTAGATCAAAAACGTCTTAAAATTGCAAAAAAAGATTGTCTTGTTTTACACCCAGGTCCAATTAATAGAGGTGTAGAAATTGAATCTGAAGTTGCCGATGGAAAACAATCAGTAATACTTAATCAAGTTAATTACGGAATAGCTATAAGAATGGCAGTTATGACAATAATGATAGAGAAAAAAAAATAAAAATTATATTAAAAATAGACTTGTTTTTATGTTATTTTGATCAATATTATATATAATCAACAAAATTATAATTAAAACTAATAAGTTATAAGGGGAAAATCGATGCTAGAAAAACTAATTAATGCCCTATTGGGTAAAGATTCAAATACTAGCTCGACAAAAACTAAAAAGAAAGTAGCTAAAAAGAAAGTAGCTAAAAAGAAATAGTAAGTGGATAATTTGAATTTAAAAAAACCAAGCTATTTAGCTTGGTTTTTTATTTTAAGATATGTCGCAAATAAAGAACAATATAAATAATATTAATAATAAATTAAATCAATACAGCCTTCAAATAGAAGGTGGAATCCATCTAGTGGCAGTTAGCAAAGGTCAAGATCACTCTAAAATTCGTCAGGCATTTGAAGCTGGGCAAAATTTATTTGGTGAAAATTATTTACAAGAGGCTCTTAATAAAAAAGAGGCTCTTAAAGACCTTGAAATTGAATGGCACTTTATAGGGCCTATACAAAGCAATAAATGTAAACTGATAGCTGAAAACTTTTCTTGGGTTCAAAGTGTAGATCGAATCAAAGTTGCAAATAAATTAAATGAATTTTACACGAGTCAAACCCCTCTAAATATTTGCATCCAAATTAATATTAGTAATGAAGATACGAAAAGTGGTTTAAAAATTAATGAAATAGATACACTTGCAAATCATATTAATAATTTAAATAAATTAAAATTAAGAGGAATTATGGCAATTCCTTCTAATACTAATGAAAATGAAATTCTTAGAGATGAATACAAACAATTAAAAGTTATATATGAGAATCTTAGAAAAAAATATACATCAGTTGATACTCTGTCAATGGGAATGTCTAACGACTACTTGTTAGCTATCGAAAATGGGGCTAATCTTGTACGAATAGGAAGTAAAATTTTTGGTAAAAGAAAATAATGGCTAAAACAAAAGGTAATTTTTATTTTATTGGTTGTGGAAATATGGCGCAGGCTATTTATGAAAGAATGGACAAAAGTGCCTATAAAAATATTTTCTTAATTGAAAAAAATGCCCAAAGAATCAAAGATCTTGAAAAATTAAATTGGTACAGATATTTTAACCAAGGCTCTCAAACTAAAATTATTAAAAAATTAAGTAAGAGCAAACTTAACGATCTTGATATTATTTTGTTAGCAGTAAAGCCTACACAAATAAAATCTGTGTGTGCCCAAATAAAGCCTTTAATAAAAAATTTGCCATTAATAATTTCTATAGCGGCTGGTGTGACCACGACAAAATTAAAAAAATATTTAAGTGATGCAGATGATAACTTCATTGTCAGAGCTATGCCAAACCTTTGTGCCAAAACAGGTACAGCAATAACAGGACTTTTTGGGGTGGGGCCAATTGGGTCATCAAAACCTTTTGGGCCAAAAGGAGGAAGAAAATTAGGAAAACAAGTTTCAAAAATTTTTACTTCATTTGGGCAGGTATTATGGGTAGATCAGGAGTCCGATCTTGATTCAGTAACTGCTATATCAGGCAGTGGGCCAGCTTATATTTTCTATATCATGAATGCTTTAATTGATGCTGCTGAAGATCTTGGGTTAAAAAGATCTGATGCACAAAGATTGGTAGCGCAAACTATTATTGGAGCTGGTGAAACAGGAAAAAATATTAATAACCTTGAAAATGAAATTATTAAGGTCTCTTCAAAAGGTGGTACAACTGAAAAAGCTATTAATATTTTTAAACTAAAAAAATTAGATTCCATTATTAAGCAGGCGGTAAAAGCTGCACATAAAAGATCTAAAGAGCTTAGTAAATAGTAAGATTATGAATAAAAATATTGTTGTAGGTCTCTCTGGTGGTGTTGATTCAGCTGTCACAGCATGGCTTCTTAAAGAAGAAGGATATAAAGTCACCGGTCTTTTCATGCAGAATTGGGAAGATGACAATAATGATGAATATTGCACTAGCAAGCAAGATTTAATTGATGCAGTTTCTGTTGCAGAAAAAATTGGTATTGATATTGAAGTTGTAAATTTTGCAAAAGAATATAAAGAAAAAGTTTTCTCTTTATTTATTAATGGATTGGAAAATGGGATTACTCCAAATCCGGATATTTTATGTAATTCAGAAATTAAATTTAATGCATTTCTCAACCATGCAATTGACATGGGTGCAGATAAAATAGCGACAGGTCATTATGCAAAAGTACAAGAAAAGAATGGTTTTTTTCAATTACTAAAAGGTAATGATGGAACAAAAGATCAAAGCTATTTTCTTTACAAACTCAATCAATTACAGCTTTCTCGCTCAATATTTCCACTAGGTAATTTATTAAAATCAGATGTTAGAAAAATAGCAAAAGATAATGGTTTACATAACTATGATAAAAAAGATTCAACTGGTATATGTTTTATTGGTGAAAGACCATTTGCTGAATTCCTTAGTAAATATATTAAAAAGATTCCGGGAGATATTAAAGACTTAAACGGAAATATACTTGGTGAACATGATGGTATTAATTTTTATACTATTGGACAACGACAAGGTTTAAAAATTGGTGGTACAAAATTAGGTAATGGGAAACCATGGTTTGTGCTTGATAAAAAAATTAAAGAAAATGAAATAATTATTGGTCAAGGGCATGAGCACCCTCTTCTTCTCAAAGACGGTTTAACTGCTAATGATATAAACTGGATAATAGATAAACAACCAAAAACAAATTGGGTCTATGCTGCTAAAACTAGATATCGTCAAAATGATGCTCCATGTGAAATTGATAAAATTAATGATAAGGAATTTAATGTAATTTTTGGCCAAAAACAATGGGCTATAACACCAGGACAATCAGTTGTTATTTACGAAAGTAATGTTTGTTTAGGTGGAGGAATAATTAAAGAAGCAATTAACGATGAATAAAATTAATGAAAAAATTAAAAATCCAATATTTAATAAAAAACTTTTAAAAGCTGCAATTGAAAAAAATGTTTGTGCTGCAATTGAAGAGGATTTAAAAAATATTGACAAAACTTCTAATATCTTACAAAAAAAAATAAAAGGCTTCGCTAAAATACAAGTCAAAGAAAAAGCAATATTATGTGGGTCCCCATGGGTAAATTATTGTTTTAAAAAAATTGATAAAAATATTCAAATTATTTGGCATTTCCATGAAGGGTCTACAATAAAAAAAGGAGATGTAATTTGTTCAATTTTAGGAAGCTATAATGCTATTCTAAAAGGTGAAAGAATAGCAATAAATTTTCTTCAAACTTTATCTGGAACTGCTACAACTGCAAATTTAATGTCTCTAAAAATTAAAAGGTATAAAACTAAAATTTTTGATACAAGAAAAACAATACCTGGTCTTAGGATTGCTCAAAAATACGCAGTAAAATTAGGTGGCGCATTCAATCAAAGATTAGGGCTTTATGACCAAGTCCTAATTAAAGAAAATCATATAAAATCATATAACAATATAACAACTATACTTAATGCTGCTAAAAAGAAATATTCTTTAAAAGAGATTCAAATTGAAGTTGAGAATATAAAAGAACTTAATGAAGCAATAAATTTTGGCGTTAAAAATATTTTATTAGATAATTTTTCCCTTAAAGAACTAACAAAAGCAGTTAAGATTAATAAAACAAGAGCTGTATTAGAAGCATCTGGTAACATTAATATTGACAATATTATTAGTTATGCAAAAACTAAAGTTGATAGAATTTCAATAGGTGCGCTTACAAAAAACATTAAAGCAGTTGATTTTTCAATGAATATTGAAATAAACTAAAAATAGTTAAACTTGCGAAAGCCTTACAAAAACGGTATTGTAGAGCTTTTATTAAAGCTAATCTTTATTCATGAAACCTGAAATTATCACTGGTGCTGAAATTACAATTCGCTCCTTACAAGAGGAAAATGTTGAATTTGTTTTTGGTTATCCTGGCGGAGCTGTTTTAAATATTTATGATGCTATTTTTAATCAAAATAAGTTTAAACATGTTTTAGTTCGTCATGAGCAAGCTGCAGTTCATGCAGCAGATGCTTTTTCTAGAGCAACAGGAAAAGTTGGGGTAGCTTTAGTAACTTCAGGTCCTGGAGCTACAAATGCAGTTACAGGAATTGCAACTGCCTATATGGATTCAATACCAATGGTTATTATAAGTGGTCAAGTTCCTACTCATGCAATAGGTCAAGATGCATTTCAAGAATGTGACACCGTAGGTATCACAAGGCCTTGTGTTAAACATAATTTTCTAGTTAAAGATATTAATAAGATTGCTAGTACAATCAAAAAAGCATTTTTTATAGCCTCTACAGGTCGACCTGGTCCGGTTCTGGTAGATATACCAAAAGATATTACTGCTGAATCTGCAGAATTTATCTATCCAAAAAATATTAAAATGCGCTCATACAATCCAATTGTTAAAGGTCATTCAGGACAAATTAGTAAAGCTATTGATCTTTTAATTAATGCTAAAAAACCTATGGTTTATTCTGGTGGTGGTGTTGTTCTCGGAAATGCATCAGAAATATTAACTAAATTAGTTAAGAAATTAGATTTTCCAATAACAAGCACCCTAATGGGTCTTGGCGGATTTCCTGCTTCAGAAAAAAATTTTTTAGGTATGTTAGGTATGCATGGAACTTACCAAGCAAATATGGCTATGCAAGATTGTGATGTTCTTTTTGCTATAGGTGCTCGTTTTGACGACAGAGTAATAGGTAATCCTGATCATTTTTTAGAAAAATCTAAAAAAATTATTCATATTGATATTGATCCTGCATCAATTTCTAAGAGAGTTCAAATTGATATTCCTATTGTTGGAGATGTTAATTTAATTTTAAATGATTTTTTAAATGCTTATAAAAAAGTAGAAAAAAGTCACAATAAAAAACTTATCGAACCATGGAGAAATGAAATACAGAAATGGATTAATACAGATTGTCTGGCTTATAACGATGATGGATCAGTTATAAAACCACAATTAGTTATACAGAAATTACATGAAGTTACTAAAGGAGATGCATTTATTACATCTGATGTTGGGCAACACCAGATGTGGGCTGCTCAATATTATCCATTTAACAAACCAAGAAAATGGATTAATTCTGGCGGGTTAGGAACAATGGGTGTTGGCTTACCTTATGCGATGGGATGTCAACTTGCATTTCCTAATTCACAAGTAGCTTGTGTAACAGGAGAAGCATCTATACAAATGTGTATTCAAGAACTTTCAACGTGTAAACAATTTAATCTACCAGTGAAAATTATTAATCTTAATAATCGCTATATGGGTATGGTTAGACAATGGCAAGAATTTTTTTATGGGAATAGATATGCAGAGTCTTATATGGATGCCCTTCCTGATTTTGTTAAGCTTGCAGAATCTTATGGCCATGTTGGTTTTAAAATTGAAAACTCTTCAGATGTCGAAGGTGCCTTAAAAGAAGCGTTTAGTCCTAAATTAAAAGAACGTCTTGTATTTATAGATTTTATAACTGATCAATCTGAAAATGTATTTCCAATGATACCGAATGGTAAAGGGCTTTCTGAAATGATTTTGGCTGAAGATTTATAAATGAGGCATATAATTTCACTCTTAATGGAAAATGAATCTGGGGCTCTTTCCCGTGTATCTGGTTTATTTTCAGCTAGAGGATATAATATTGAATCATTAACTGTAGCTCCTACAGAAGATGAAACTTTATCAAGAATGACAATAGTAACGAATGGTTCTGATGAAATAATTGAGCAAATAATTAAACAATTAAATAAGCTTATTGATGTCGTTAGAGTTCTTGATCTTAATGATGGTAGACATATTGAACGTGAATTAATGATAGTTAAGGTAAAAGCTACAAATAAATATCGGGATGAAATTAAAAGTATTAGTGATACATTTGGTGGAAGAATTATTGAAATGACAGAAACAACTTTTACAATTGAAATAACAGGGCCATCAAGTGAACTTGATGACTTCCTTGATAGTTTAAATAAATCGGCAATAATCGAAACTGTTCGAACTGGTGCATTAGGCATTGGACGTGGAGATAGAATACTTAAGATATAATTTTTTTAAAGGGGATATATGAAGGTTTATTACGATAAAGATTCAGATTTAAATATTATTAAAAATATGAAAGTAGCAATTATTGGATATGGATCTCAAGGTCATGCACATGCAAATAATCTTAAAGATTCTGGTGTTGATGTAGTTGTTGGATTACGAAATAACTCATCCTCATCAATTAAAGCTTCATCAGCTGGTTTAAATGTTAAATCAGTTGAAGACGCAACTGCTTGGGCAGACTTAGTTATGATTCTTGCTCCTGATGAATTCCAAAGTAAAATTTATACAGATAAAATCCAACCCAACCTTAAGCAAGGAGCAACTCTTGCATTTGCTCACGGTTTTAACATTCATTTTGAACAGATTAAACCTAGAGAAGATCTAAATGTAATTATGGTTGCTCCAAAAGCACCAGGACATACGGTTCGTTCTGAATTTGTTAAAGGTGGCGGAATACCAGATTTAATTGCTATTCAACAAGATGCAGCTGGTAATGCAAAAAATATTGCTCTTTCTTATGCTTCTGCAATTGGTGGTGGAAGAACTGGAATTTTAGAAACTACATTTAAAGATGAAACAGAAACAGATTTATTTGGTGAACAAGTAGTATTGTGTGGAGGAACTACTGCTTTAGTTCAAGCAGGTTTTGAAACTTTAGTTGAGGCTGGCTATGAACCAGAAATGGCTTACTTTGAATGCCTACATGAATTAAAACTAATTGTTGATTTGATGTATGAGGGAGGTATTGCTAATATGCGTTACTCTATTTCAAATACAGCTGAATATGGAGATGTAACCAGGGGTTCAAGAATTATTAACTCACAAACAAAAACTGAAATGAAAAAAATCTTAAACGAAATTCAAGACGGATCATTTGCTAAAGAATTTGTTAGTAATGTAGGAGATTTACCTGCACGTCGTGAGATACAAAAACAACATCAAATAGAACAAGTTGGCGAATCTCTACGTTCAATGATGCCATGGATCAAAAAGATTGTTGATAAGTCAAAAAATTAATTGAAAACAAATGAAACATATCCGATTATAGCCAAAGAAGGATGGTTATTTCTTACTATTTCAATTGTAGTCAGCATAATTACTAGCCTATGGTCTTTAGAAGCATCTATACCTATATGGATAATATCTTTATTCATTTTACAATTTTTTAGGGATCCGATTAGACCGGTACCGCAAGATAAAAATTTAGTAACGTCGGCCGCTGATGGACATGTTATTTCAATTGAAAAAACAACTGACCCTTACAAAAAAAGACGAGCAATAAAAATTAGTGTATTCATGAATGTTTTCAATGTTCATTCTAATAAAGCACCTATCTCGGGTAGAATTATAAATAAATGGTATTCTCCCGGAAAATTTTTCAATGCTGCTTTATCTAAAGCTTCTTTAGAAAATGAACGTTGTGCATTATTAATAGAAACTAAAAATAAGCAATTAATAACTTGTGTTCAGATTGCAGGATTAATTGCACGAAGAATTTTGTGTTATAAAGAAATTGGTGATGGTCTTTTAAAGGGAGATAGATATGGCTTTATTCGTTTTGGATCTCGAGTAGATTTATATTTACCAGAAAACTCAAAAATTAAAGTAAAACTTGGTCAGAAAGTTAAAAATTGCCAATCTATAATAGCTGAAATATAGAAAATTAAAATATAATATTCTATTTTTTAATGAAGATAAGCAGATAACTCATTCAAAGCTTTTTCATACACTTCGCGTTTAAAATCAATAATTTGTTTCAATGGGGACCAGAAATCATCCCAACGCCATGAATCGAATTCTGGCTTATCTGAATTTGTTAAAAAAATATCAGAATCTTTACCAACAAATTTTAATAAGAACCATATTTGTTTTTGTCCTTTATATTTATCATGCCCATCACGCCTTAACCATCGCTTAGGAACATCATATTTTAACCAGTCTTTTGTTTGTCCAATAATTTGAACATGGTTTGGACTTAAACCAACTTCTTCCATCAATTCTCGATACATTGCTTCCTCAATACTTTCTCCTTCATTAATGCCTCCTTGAGGAAATTGCCAAGCATCCTCTGCAACCCGCTTTGCCCAAAAAACTTGTTTATTATCATTTAAAATTACAATAGCAACATTGGGTCTATATCCTTCTTGATCTATCATAATGTTATCCTTTATATAAACTCTATTTTTTCACAAAAAAAAAATTATTAAAAGCTTGATTTCATGATTATTAAAAATAAAAAAATTATTCTAATAACATTTTTATGTTTTCTTTTAGCGTTAATATATTTTTACAATAATTATCAAAAAATAAATTCAAAAGCTTATATTACAAATCAAGGGGATAATACAGTTTCTATAGTAGACCTTAAAACTCTTCAGGTAATAAAAACATTAAAAGTAGGAATTGCTCCTCTTGGCATTACAATTTTAAACAAAAAAAATCTTGGTTTCATCGGTAATGTAGGTACTGATGATATCTCTGTAATCGATACACGCACAGATCAAATTATTAAAACAATCAAATTAAATACAGCTCCTTTGAGTCTAACTTCAAGCCCTGATGAATCTAAAGTATATGTAACTGATTGGTTTAAAAATAATATTCTAATTATATCTGTTAAAGAAATGAAAATTATCGATTCAATTAAAGTTGGAATAACTCCATCAGGAATAGCTTTTAATAAAAAATATAACTATCTAATAGTGACTAATAGAGATTCGAATTCAGTAGAAATATATAATGAGAATAAGAAGCTAATTAAGAAATTAGCTACAGGAAAACATCCATTTGGAGTTTATACTAAAGATAAATATGCTTATACCGCTAACGTTTATGATGACACTATTACTATTATTGATCTTGAAAATTGGTCAACTAAAGTAATTAAAGTAGGGGCACACCCATATAATATTTTAGTACATAACAACTATGGTCTTGTAACTAATACAGTAGATGACTCATTAAGTATTATTGACCTTAAGAACAATAAAGAACTAAAAAAAATCAATACTGGAGAAACTCCTGAAAATTTAGATTTACATTACAAATTAAATATTCTTGTAGTTACAAATTGGGGAAGTGATTCAATTTCTATTTATGACTTTAAAAATCTAAACCTTATAAAAGAAATAAAAACAGGCGCTCAAAGCCGATCTTTTGGGGATTTTATACTTCAGTAAAGTTTTTATAGTAATATGTGAAATTAATTTTTAAATAACAAAGGATTTAATCAGATGAGAAAATTTATTTTAGCTTTAATAACACTACTTTTTTCCATATCAATTTTTGCTCATGGTCCAACGCCTCAAAAAGTTCAAGAATCTGTAACTGTAAGCGTTACGCCAACTAAAGCATGGTCAGTTATAAAAGATTTCTCTGATTTTAAAAAGATTATGAAAATAAGATCTTTTGATGATGAAATAATGAAAATAAAATATGAAATGCTAAAAAAAGATGGTCCATTTTCTGATTACAATGCTTATATTATTGTTAAAAAAGGCTCTAATGATAATGAGTCAATTATCCAGTGGACTGCAAGATTTTATAGAACCTACAAATTAAATCCCCCAATTCCTGAGGGTGAAGATGATGCAACCGCTGTTGCAGCCGTTAAAAATATAGTTGGACCAGGCTTAGCTAATTTAAAAAAAG
>ERZ1046876.1275-NODE-1275-length-16776-cov-3.900903_pt1 | contig 16776 bp, 20 predicted proteins | sample MGYA00383094_ERZ1046876 | MGnify/ENA primary metagenome ERZ1046876 (study PRJEB29581, sample SAMEA5548364) | metagenome | biome: marine; feature: coastal; material: water | depth 50 m | study: Short-term variability in the microbial, nano- and picoplankton...
CAGATATTTTGAAGATCGCACGGCTTCGTTTCGCGCTCTGGCATCTGGTGTGTCATCCCACCACGCTAGAATGCAAACTCTGCACCGCTTCTGGACCATGCTGGCCCATGAGCAGGGTGGTCTGCTCAATACCGTGAAAATAGCGGCGGGCTTGGGCGTATCTGGGCAGAGCGTGGCCCGTTATCTCGATCTGCTTGTTGATCTGATGCTCGTGCGGCGTTTGTCGCCATGGCATGCCAACGCGGGAAAGAGACTGGAGAAGTCACCTAAGGTCTATATCCGGGATGCCGGTCTCGCACATGCGCTCTTGGGGTCGGAGACGACCGAGGCATTGCTTGGCCATCCCGTCGTCGGTGGATCATGGGAAGGGTGTTGTTTCGGAAACCTTATCGCTGCGGCCCCCAGAGGGACGGAGGCAAGTTTCTATCGATCATCGGTAGGTGCCGAAATTGATCTGATCCTCAAGCTGCCGGACCAGACACTCCGGAAGATCGAGGTCAAGCGCACCACGAGCCCTAAGGTCACCTGCGGCTTTCACATAGCATCCGAGGAGTTGGACATCGCAGAACGGTTATTGATCTACTCAGGTGATCGTGAAGTGCCGGGGCGGGGGGGACTGTGTGCTATGCCTTTAACCGCTGCCATCTTGCGGTTGAGAAATCTATAAGTCCCCCGTTGAGTGATCTGAGAGACATGACCAAGCGGTTATAACGTTGGCATGATGGTTCTCGATAAATGTGTGCTGAAGGTAGCCACAGATTATATAACTCGAATGCTCTGCCCCTTAAAAACTGGATCACTTTGAGTTAGGGTTTCGGACTGCTATTTTCCTGGCTGGAAGAAGGAGTGGGCGCGAGGCTTGAGGCCTCAGCATAGCGAAATGCGAGCGTTATAATAATGTGACCGAAGTCACCAAATATCCCCGCTGCTACCAAGAACAAAAGCGTTGTCATGTCAGGCCATATCCATCCGAATGTGATCGTCATCAGACCTCCGATCATCGATACCAAAACAAAGTAGAAGGCAATCGCGCCTGGCCTTTCCGTCTTATTCAAGCGACGCACCACGAGTAGTGCGAGTGCGGACAGCGCAGCACCCGAAATGCTTATTGCATAGCCTAACAACCGCGCGCGATCTGTAGCGTCAAGGCTTAGTTCTGGCCAAGCGAGGACGACGACCCCTGCAAATCCGAACACGAGCCCGCATATGCGCCACTTGGTAAGGCGTTCGGAAAGAAACTTCACTGCGCCAAGTGCCATTAAGCTTGGGGAAAGCTGCGCAATCAGGATTGCCTCTGCTAGGTTCAAACGCGCCACAGCGGCGAAGGAGGCAAAAAGGCCGATGCACCGAAACTCGCGCGCAGAAAATGCGCGCTCGGGCGTTTGGTCGCGAGACCACTGGGAAATTCATCGCGCATCCAGAGGAAAATAACCAATGGCAGGATCGCGAAGAAAGAGCGGAAAAAGACGATTTGACCGAGGGGAATGTCGTCGCTGACGGCTTTGACGCTGATGAACATTCCAGCCATCAACACCCCTGACAGTACACATAGACTAATCCCGAGGGTTGGCCGATCTAAGGCTTTCATTCGTGGCTGTCCTGTTTGCTCAACGCATCGCGCAAAGCGTCGCCAGCAAGATTGATCGCCAAAACACAGATGACAATAGCCAATCCCGGCCAGATCATTTGCAACGGGGTTGAGCGAAGATGAACCCGTGCATCCAACAACATCGCGCCCCATTCGGGATTGGGGGGTTGTACGCCAAAGCCCAAGAATCCGAGCGCTGAGATCCCAAGGATTGCGCGCGCGAACATGCCCGTCCAAACGACTGTGAGCGAGGGCAAAAGCGACGGCAGATAATGCCAACGTGCGATTGAGATACCCGAAAGACCCGCCAATCTGGCTTGCACAACGTAGCCGCGGCTTTGCACAGACAGTCCAATCCCGCGCGCGACGCGGGCGTAGCGCATCCAGCCTGTGATGCTGAGCGCGAAGATCAAACTCCACGAGCCTGCGCCTAGCAACCCTGCGATCACAATCGCGGCCACCAGTTCTGGGAACGCAAGGAACGTGTCTGTCACCCGCATCAAGCCCCAATCCGCGAACCGTCCACCAAGGGCCGCGATTAGCCCTATGGTGGTTCCAATGACGAGGCTGATCACAGAGATCAAAAATGCCAGACCGAGCGACCATTGTGCGCCATGTAAGAGCCGCGATAGGATATCCCGCCCGAACGCGTCTGTTCCCAGCAAGAAAATAGTGTTCGGGGCGGACAAGCGTTTCGGGATATTGATCGTCGTGGGATCATAAGGGGCAAACATTGGTCCTACGACCATGAGCAAAACCGTCGCGAATACCAACGCTATAACGCTACGCATTGTTCTCTCCGATCCTTGGATCAATGGCACGGTAGCTCAGGTCGATCACTAAATTGACTGTCACAAAGATCAGCGCCGTCAGAACAACGACGGCCTGCACATGCGAGAAATCCCTTGAGAGAATGGCCTGGACAAGGAAAGTGCCAAGACCGGGGCGGCCAAAAATAACCTCGACCAAGACGATCCCTTCGAGAAGGAACGCAAGCTCTAACCCAAAGACAGTAATTACAGGAATGGCGGCATGGGGAGCTATGTGATCTTTGCCAAGCGCACGCTCGGACACGCCGCGACGGCTAATGGCGGGAAGGAACGCTTGGCCGCGGGCTTCTAGAATGCCTGAGCGAATGATCCTTGTGAGCGACGCAGCTACGCCTAAACCAAGGGTAAGTGCTGGTAGAATGGCGTGTGCTGGGGTGCTCGCGCCCAACGCGGGAAGCCACGCGAGCTTAACCGCAAAGAGCAGAATAAGCATCAACCCGAGCCAATACGCAGGGATCGCATTGCCAAGCGATGCAATGCCGACGGCGAAGCGATCAAGCAAACTGCCGGGACGTTTTGTGGCGATTACCGCAAGCGGAACAGACATCGCCAGACCAATCGCGAGCGCAGCACCAGCCAGCGGGAAGGAATAGCTGACGGCGGCCCAAAGATCAGGGCCAACGGGGCGGCCTGTCACGGCGGAATATCCCAAATCAAGCCTAAGCAGTGGGCCAAGCCACGCCCAAAACGCCTGCCAGAAGCCTTTGTCGAGGCCCACTTCTTGGCGCACTTGTTCTATCACATCATCGCTCAAAAGCGCATCAAAACGCGCCATCGCAATCGTTTGCGCAGGATCACCGGGGGCATTCCAAAGCAGCGCAAAGGTCAAGAGTGTCGTGCCCGACAGAACGACAAACGCACGCAACAGAAGGCCGCTGAAGACTTGGATCATGCGGCACCCTCTAGCGCGCCCAATGCAATCGCCGCATCGCGCAGGCTTTTGCAATAGGCGCTTTGCGGGTTCGTGGCGAAAGTTTTCGCATCTGCAATTTCTTCAATGCGTCCGTCTTTTAGAACAGCGATTTGATCTGAATGGGCAACCGCATAGCCAAGATCGTGGGTCACAATGAGTGCGGCGAAGCCTTCCTCCTGTTGCAACTCAGAAATCAAACGCGCCGTGTGTTTTTGTGTGACCGCATCAAGTGCAGAAAGAGGTTCGTCAAACAACACCAGCGGCGGACTTGGGATTAAAGCGCGCAAAATCCCTGCGCGTTGCGCTTGACCTATTGAGACTTGTTCGGGGCGGCGTTCCAGTAGCTCTAGGGGCAGTTCCAAACCTGCGCAAAGACGCTCCAAACGACCTTCTTTCAAGGTGAGGCCCTGCGCAACAACCGGCTCCATCACAGAGCGTCTCAAGCTGCATACGGGGTTAAACGCCGCGCGCGGTTCTTGCATCACTAAGGCGGGGCGCGCGCGGTTGGTCGGTGCTGCGTTCCATGTGACGTCGCCCGCAGAAGGCTTTAGAAGACTTAGAATTGCCGCGATCAGCGTCGATTTTCCTGCGCCACTTTCGCCAACAACCGCGAGGGTTTTGCCAGCGGGTAAAGACAGGGAAATGTCGTGCAAAATCACTCGCGATCCGCGTTTGACATGAAGGTTACGCAGGCTCAGCACGGCAAAGACATCCAATTGCGATGCGCGCAAAGGGATTTGGCCGCTTGCGTTTGCGCGCGCTCCAGAATGTCTGTGTTCGGCCCTTGTTCGACCAGCTTTCCAGCGTCCATCACCATCAAAGTTTCTACCCGCCGCGCGGCAAGGCCCAGATCATGCGTGATCAAAATCATCGCGGTCTCTTTCCCATCCAGAAAACTGCTTAGTAATTCCATTGTTGCCGCCGCCACAACCGGATCGAGCGCCGAGGTTGGTTCATCCAGTACAATCAGATCAGGGCTGCCAATCAGCGCCATTGCGATCACAAACCGCTGCTGCATCCCACGGCTCCAGCCCCACGGTCGCTTGCGCAAATCACCGCCTTCGATCTTGAGCGCGCGAAACAACCCAGCCTGATCAGCACTACCTATCGCCAAACCAAGCGCCGCTTCTGCCTCTCGCCAGTGAAACGTCATTGATCGTAGCGGATCGAGTGCTTCATTAGGGCTTTGCGGCACATGCGCAACGCTATGGCCTTGCGCACGCAAGTCATCGATCAACGCATGACCAAGCGTTGATTTGCCGGACCCAGACGCACCAACGAGGCCGATGCGGCCTCGTGGTGGAATTTCCAGGGATGTGGGATGAAGTATGGTTCGGCCTGAGCGGATTGCGCTCAGGCCGGTTACGCTTAGTGTCATTCGGTCAATTTCGTCTCATGTGTGATCCAGTAGGTTTCGGTTGGATGTACGCGGTAGCCTGACAGGCCCGCAACACCAACATTGGTTTGGCTCACATGAAAGACGGGGATCAAGGCCGCTTCATCCGCAATAATCTGCTGAATCTCGCCGTAGATCGCTTTGCGCGCGTCATGCTCAAAGGTCAGACGACCTTGCTCTAACAGTTCATCAAGACGTGCATTGGAGAACTTGCCAGAGTTGGATCCACCGCTTGATTTCAGTAAAGTTTCAAGCACCGCGCCTGGATCGCCCTGCGGGGTCGTGACCCATGCTTGCAAGAACAGATCCGCTTCGCCCGCCGCTATCGCGTCATTGCTGGCACCCCATTCTCCGACGGTGATGTTGGCTTTGACACCAATCGCGCCAAGGAAGGCTTGGGTAAGCTCAGCTGTGGGTGGCAGCGCTGCGCGCGAAGAATAGGTGACAATGTCGATTTCAAGAGGCGCGCCATCTAGCATCCATGTGCCACCTTCTTTGACCGCGCCTGCCTCTGCCAAAAGCGTTTCGGCTTTCGCTGAATCGTAGGGCGCGGAAATGTCCGCGGCCCAGCCTTTGCCTGCCGGATAAATCGTGCCCGCGGGAACGCCGCCTACCCCAGAAAGTGCCGCATTGACAATGCCTTGACGGTCAATTGCGTAGGACACAGCCTTGCGGATCAACGGGTTTGCCATTGGGCCACTGGCTGCATTGACCGTATAGAAATAAAGCCGCGCAGTTGGTGCAGAAAAACCTTGCGCGCCAGTTTTTTGGATACGCTCAAAATCCGTCTCTGGATAGTTGATTACAAGATCAACTTCGCCAGCTTCAAAGGCTAAAGCGGCAGTGGAAGGGTTGGAGGAAACGACAATGCGGACTTCTTCAAGACCGGGCGTACCAAGGCGATAGTCTGGGTTGGCCTCGACGCGGTAAAGCTGCTCAGGAACCGCTTCTTTGAACACGTATGGGCCTGTTGCGTTGATGGGAAAGTCTTCAGATGCCGCGCCAAGCACCGCGATTGCGGGTTCAGAAAGCGTCCATGGGAATGCGGCGTTGGGACTGTTGGTCTCGAACACTATGACGTTGCCACCGTCGCTCGTCATGCCTGCGAGATCAAGCAACTTCGCGACGCGCGCATTGTGGCCTGCGTGCTCTTTGTCCGAGATTGGCGTGATCGCGTCAATAACCGCCTGTGCGGTCACCTCAGAGCCATCATGAAAGGTAAGCCCATCGCGCAAAGTCACACGCCATGTCGTTGGCGTGGGCTGTTTAATGCTCTTCGCCAATCGTGGATAAAGGTTCATCTCGTAATCGATGCCCATTAGCGTTTCAGTCACGCCAGTCTGATTTGATATCCAACCGTTATAACTAGCGCGCGGGTCTGGAATCTCAGCCGTGGGGCCGAACCCGATGGAAATGGTTAGGCTGTCTTCTTGCGCAAAAGTAGGCAAAGCAGTGCTCAAGGCAAGGGTCGCGGCGCATGCGAAGCGCGTGAAAAAAGACATGAATAGGTCCTTCAGTTAATGGAGTTCAGTTTGAACGTGGTGGATTGTTTGTCCCGTGCAAGCGTGAGTGCTTCGGCTTGATTAAGCGAAAAAAGTGCTTCTTCCGCGGAAAGCCCTTTAGCCTTTGATTTGGACCAAATGCGGCGCACCGAGGCAGGGGACCATGGCAGCGCCGCTTGGGCAACCCACTGGCGCAAAGGAGCTGGCAGGCAGTCATAGGTTTGCATGGGATCACTGTTGCGTCGTTTGCGAGGCAAGCTCGTGCTTCCCAGGTTACGCGTGCACTTGCGGGTGGTGGCTTTTCGCAAAGCGGGATTTGTAGTAGAATCTGCCACGGGTGCTCTCCATCAAAGACGACAACGATCACGCAACTTACTCAGTTACTAGACACATGCAACTGCTATTGTTACTTAATTTTAAATGTTAAAGGAACGCTGAACATGAAGCGAAATTCCCGCCTGTCACTTGCCTTGCATACGCTCAGCCATATGGCGGGCGATCCTGAGCGAAAGCGCACATCTGCGGACATTGCCGAGCACGCAGGCACCAACCCGGTCGTCGTGCGCCGTGTCCTGGGAAAGCTGCGCGAGGCGGGTCTGCTGGCGTCTGTGAAAGGACATGCAGGCGGTTGGAGTTTGGCCAAGCCTGCGAACAGCATCACGCTTGCAGATGTCTATCTAGCCCTTGATGAACGGTTAGTATCTGGCGGCGAACAAGACGCTGAAGCAATGTATTGCAGTATCGAGAGGGATCTTCAGACGCGCGTCGCGGACGTGCTTGGAGAGATTGAAGAAAACCTTGTTCAGCGATTAAGCGAAACGTCGATCACTGATGTGCACCCAAAGTCGTGCAGCTATTGCGGCAGCTGATGTGAAGAACCTGACAACTGAGCAGTTAGCCAGCTGTTAGTAGGAGATTATAGAACTAAGAAGCTACGACGATTTTCTATTAGCACATAGCCGACAAGAACGGCCGATTCTGTGGAAAAACAATATGTTGCTGGTGCAGAAAGTTGGGCATTTGATGTAGTGAGCCTTCCCCTTTGAAGAGGTCCGCGCCTATATTTAGGACAGCAGAGGACCAGAGATGGCCATGAAGAGACCCAAGCCTGAAGGGTTTCTTGTGAAATTATGGCGGTTTGACGTGTTGATGGCAGCGCAAGGTGCTTAAAGTGCCAAAGAAACAACCAAAGAAGGGGCGGCTTTGACTGAATGATGGCTCGAGCATCCGGCTGCGCCCTGAGTATCGCAATCACGTCTGGCCCTATGACTCTGTGTACCAACGCACGGACGATGGTAGGGCGTTCAGAACACTAAACACTATGGATGGACACAGCCGAGAATGCCTTGTGATCCGAGTAAAACGAAAGCTCAACTCGACCAAAGTGGTCGACGCCCTGACAGACCTGTTCATCTTGCGCGGCGTGCCTGGTGACATCAGGTCAGACAATGGCCCGGAGTTTATCTCTTAGTCTGTCAGGGATTGGATAAAAACGGTTGAGGCAAAAACAGCCTAGATCGAACCTGGGTCATCCTGTGAGAACGGGTACTGCGAAAGCTTCATCGGGCGGATCACAGACGAGCTGTTAAAGGCGAAATCTTCTAGTCGCTACGTGAAGCCCAAATCATCATCAAAAGCTGGATGAAAATTTTAAAACACCAAACGGCCACACAGTGCATTGGGCTGCCGCCTGATGTACCAACGGCCAATCATGCACTAACTCTCAATGTGGACCACTCAAGTGGGGCTGTTCAAAAGTAAATCGCCACATCGCGCAACACATTCTAAAGGTCTTTTGTTCGGCAAGCACGCTGGCTATTTTGAGATCGCGCGCCCTAAGCGTCAAAGCGACCTGCCACACAGGCAACCCATGCGACAGATCGCGTACCTAGTTCATTAAAATTCCACAACAGCCCGAATGGATTTACCTTCGTGCATAAGATGGAAGCCATCGTTAATTTCGTCCAATGTCAACTTATGGGTGATCATCGGGTCAATCTCGATCTTACCGTCCATGTACCAGTCGACAATTTTGGGAACATCTGTGCGCCCCGATGCGCCACCAAAGGCGGTGCCGCGCCAGGAACGACCTGTAACCAATTGGAACGGACGCGTCGAAATTTCCGCACCCGCAGGGGCTACGCCGATGATAATACTTTCGCCCCAACCTTTGTGTGCCGCCTCAAGGGCTGTACGCATAACGCCCACATTTCCAGTTGCATCAAATGTGTAATCTGCTCCGCCACCTGTGAGCTCAACCAGATGCGCGACCAGATCTCCATCTACTTTGGAGGGGTTCACGAAGTCGGTCATGCCAAAGCGCGTGCCCATCTCAACCTTGCCGTCATTCAGATCAACGCCAACAATCTGATCTGCACCTGCAAGGCGTAGGCCTTGGATCACGTTAAGGCCAATACCGCCAAGTCCGAAGACAATTGCTGTCGAGCCAATCTCAACCTTGGCCGTGTTGATCACGGCACCAATGCCCGTCGTAACGCCACAGCCGATGTAGCAAATCTTGTCAAACGGCGCATCCTTGCGCACTTTCGCCAGCGCAATCTCAGGGACAACCGTGTGGTTCGCAAAAGTGGAACAGCCCATGTAGTGGTGAATAGGCGTGCCATCGAGCATCGAAAAACGTGTAGAGCCGTCCGGCAACAAACCGGCGCCTTGGGTGCTACGGATCTTCTGGCACAGGTTAGTCTTGGGGTTAAGGCAATACTCGCACTCACGACACTCTGGCGTGTAGAGCGGGATTACATGATCGCCCACTTCAAGCGACGTTACGCCTTCACCAACCTCAATCACAATGCCTGCACCTTCATGGCCGAGGATCGCAGGAAAGATGCCTTCTGGATCATCCCCGGAACGTGTGAACTCGTCGGTGTGGCATAGCCCTGTTGCTTTGATCTCAACCAACACCTCACCTGCACGCGGGCCTTCTAGGTTCACGTCCATCACTTCAAGCGGTTGTCCGGCGGCTACGGCCACAGCAGCGCGAGTTCTCATGAGTTTTCCTTCCAAATTCTATTTTTCGATCGTCAAGCTAACTGCACATCTGTTAAAAGCAAGCATGTTGAGCCGGATCTAGTCGTATGCCGCGTCCACGATGACTTCGACCTTCAACTCTGTGCGTGCCAGCTTTGCTTCACCGCAAGCGCGTGCAGGGGAATGTCCCGCTGGAACCCAAGCGTTCCATACTTCGTTGAGACCGTCAAAGTCGCTCATATCCGCAAGCCAGATCGTCACGCGCAACATCTTCTCGCGCGACGATCCCGCCTCGGTCAGCAAAGCATCAACGCGGCTCAGGCATTCTATGGTTTGATCCTGAATGGTCGCGCCTTCGCCGACTTGGCCGGTGATGTAGGCGACACCATTATGTTTCACGATCTTAGAAGAGCGCACGCCAGTGCCGATCCGTTCAATCATTGTCTTTTCCTTTTCCGTTTGCAAGCCGCCGCGCTGGGTCAGCTTTGTTTGCGCTAGCCTTGCCTTATGGCATCGTCCCTTGCAAGAGATCTAACAAATGCGGATTTTCCGAATGCAAATGTAAGCGCTTGCATTTTGATTTGCCGAAGGTATGTTGCGAGCAAGAATCAAACGCACATACCCGATAGGATTTCCGCCCATGACTCGCGAATATTTGAAGAAGGCAACTCTGACCTCTAGCTCAGGTGCATCCGAAGTTCATGACACGGTCAAAGGCATCCTTGATGACATTGAAGCAGGTGGCGACGCAAAAGCGCTCGAATATGCGACGAAGTTCGATCGCTTCGAAGGGTCCGTGTTACTAACTCAGGCAGAGATCGACGCAGCGATTGCCTTGGTGCCGGAAAAACTGAAAGCGGACATTCGCTTTGCCCATGACAACGTTCGCCGGTTTGCTGAAAAGCAGAAATCCACGCTCACAGATGTCGAGATGGAGATTGAGCCGGGCTTTATTGCTGGTCAGAAAGCGATCCCAGTTGATGCGGCTGGTTGCTATGTGCCAGGAGGTCGCTACAGCCACATCGCCTCTGCAATTATGACAGTGACCACCGCGAAAGTTGCGGGTTGCCATCACATCACGGCCTGCTCTCCACCGCGCCCAGACGTTGGGATTGCACCCGCGATTGTTTACGCGGCACATATTTGTGGTGCGGATAAAATTATGGCGATGGGCGGTGTTCAGGGCGTTGCAGCGATGACCTTTGGTTTGTTTGGGTTGCCGAAAGCCAACATTCTTGTAGGTCCCGGCAATCAGTTCGTGGCCGAAGCCAAGCGTATCCTCTTTGGTCGAGTGGGTATTGATATGATCGCGGGCCCGACGGACAGTTTGATCCTTGCCGATAAAACTGCAGACGCGCATATCGTGGCGACGGATCTCGTGTCTCAGGCAGAGCATGGGTATAATTCGCCAGTTTGGTTGGTGACGGATGATCGCGCATTAGCGGAAAAAGTGATGGAGATGGTTCCGGGCCTGATTGACGATTTGCCAGAGACAAACCGTGAGAACGCATTTGCGGCGTGGCGAGACTATGCAGAGGTGATCATCTGCGAAGATCGGATCGATATGGCTAAATGCTCCGACGAATACGCGCCAGAGCACCTCACAGTACAGGCCGAAGATCTCGATTGGTGGCTCGATACACTGTCTTGCTACGGCTCTCTGTTCCTTGGCGAAGAAACGACCGTGTCCTATGGCGACAAAGCGTCTGGTACGAACCACGTTTTGCCGACCTCTGGCGCTGCTGGTTACACAGGCGGTTTGAGCGTGCACAAATATATGAAGATCGTCACATGGCAGCGCACAACCCGTGATGCATCCAAGCGGGTGGCCGAGGCGACAGCTCGTATTTCACGCCTTGAAGGAATGGAAGGGCACGCGCGCGCCGCTGATGTGCGCCTTGCGAAATACTTCCCGGGCGAAAACTTTGACCTAAGCGCTGAGGGCTAAAATGTCTGATCCGCGCGACCTTTTTGATCTGACTGGCAAGGTGGCTTGTGTCACTGGCGCGAGTTCTGGCATCGGTCGGCGTGCGGCGGTGACTCTAGCGGCTGCCGGCGCATATGTTGTCGGTGTCGCGCGTCGCAAGGAAGCTTTGGATGGTCTACAAGCTGAGCTGGGTGAGGGGGCCGCGAGCATCGTCGCGGACGTTGCTGCTCGCGCTGGTGTTGAGGCTTTGGTGCATGCGATATCGCAACCCTTTGGCGCGCCAGATATCGTTATCCACGCCGCTGGTGTGAACACGCGCGAACCGGCGGATGATGTGACAGCAGAGGGTTGGGATCAAACGCTGGCGCTGAACCTGTCGGCGCCGTTCTTCATCAGTCAAGCCATGGTGCCTGCGATGAAGGCGAAGGGTTGGGGACGTATCGTGAATTTCGCCTCCCTTCAAACTACGCGCGCTTTTCCCGGTGGGATTGCTTATGGGGCAAGCAAGGGCGGCGTTGGTCAAATGACCCGCGCGATGGCTGAGGCGTGGTCCAAAGATGGCATCACCGCCAACGCGATTGGCCCCGGGTTTTTTCCGACGGAACTGACTGCAGCCGTCTTTGATGACGCAGAGCGCGCTGCACGCAATGCGGCGCAAACCTGCGCTGGGCGCAATGGCACGATGGAAGATATGGATGGGCCATTGCTGTTTCTCTGCTCGGCTGCGTCATCCTATGTTACAGGGCAAGTCTTAATGGTAGATGGGGGGTTTACGGCGAAATGAAAGCACTGGTTTATGATGGCGTTGAAACGCTGAATTACCGCGATATGCCGGACCCTGTTGCAGGTTCGGACACCCATTTGATCAAGATCGAGGCCGTTGGTATTTGCGGCTCTGATATGCACGCCTATCTGGGCCACGACGCGCGGCGCCCCGCGCCACTGATCTTGGGGCATGAGGCGGCTGGCACGATTGTTGGAGGCGTGCAAAATGGTCGCCGTGTCACTGTGAATCCTTTGGTGAGTTGTGGCACTTGCGCGGCTTGTAAAGCGGGCCGCGAGAATATTTGCCCAGATCGTCAGATCATTTCCATGCCTCCGCGCGAGGGTGCCTTTGCACAGTATGTCGCGATGCCGGACAGCAATCTGGTGACTGTGCCAGATGCTATTCCCATGGACAAAGCCGCGCTTGCCGAACCTTTGGCCGTGAGCTGGCACACCGCGCGTCTCGCGCTGGAAGCTTTGCATCCCAGCATGGAGCGCCGCGCGCTGGTGATTGGGGGCGGTGCCATTGGTCTTGCCGCTGCGCTGGCGCTGAAAGCCATGGGTGCGCGCGATGTGACGATTGCGGAGCCGAATGATGCACGCCGTGCTTTCCTTACTGAGACCTGCGGACAAGCGACTATGGCGAACGCATCTGGCAGTTTCGAGACCGTGATTGACGCGGTCGGCTACGGTGCGACCCGCGCCTCTGCTTCTGCCTGTGTGATGCCAGGCGGCGTGATTGCGCATGTGGGTCTTGGCGATAGTGCAGAGGGCTTTGATGTGCGCTATGCCACCTTGCAGGAGGTGACCTTCATCGGCACCTACACCTACACCATGCAAGATTTCCGCGATACCGCGCAGGCTATCTTTGATGGCAAACTTGGCCCTCTCGATTGGACCGAAAAACGCGCGCTGAGCGATGGGTTTCAAGCCTTCAAAGACCTGCGTACGGGTAAGGTTGCGGCCCCGAAGATCATCCTTGATCCTTGGGCATAAACGAACAGACATGAATACGTAAACAAAGGAACCGACACCATGAACATCGACAAAAAGATCGTAGACGATCTTGTCGCGAACGATGTCTCTTTCGTCACAACAGTGCCCTGCAAGCAACTGGCCGGTGTGATCGAAGAGGTAGAGAACCGCGAGGACATCTTTCACATCCCGTCCAACAAAGAGGACGAAGGCATGGGCCTGTGCGCTGGTGCATTCATGGGTGGCAAACGCCCTGCGATCATCATGCAGAACACAGCGATTGGTGTGACAATCAATACGCTCGCGACGTTGACACAGTTCTATCGCATGCCTTTGCCAATGATCATCAGTTACCGCGGTGAATTGCGCGAGCCTGTAGCCTGCCAAGTTGAAATGGCTGTGCACACTAAAGCGTTGCTCGCTCAGATGAACATCCCAACGTATCACTTCCACTGGCAGAAAGATGTCGAAGAATTCGACAACATTCTGAAATACACATTCATGTGCAACAAGCCTGTCGCGATCCTGACAGATGCGAACTTCTGGGGAGGCTACGGCGACCAATGATCCGTTCAGAAATCTTAAAAGAAATTGCCCCGATCCTTAACCCGCATCTTGTGGTGTGTAACATCGGCCTGCCCAGCCAAGAGCTGCACATGATCGACGATAACGAGCGTAACTTCTATATGCTCGGCACAATGGGTCTTAGCTCCTCCATCGGTTTCGGCCTTGCGCTGGCGCAGGACAAGCCTGTGATCTCCATTGATGGGGACGGCTCTGTCTTGACCAACCTCGGTACGCTGCCGACAATCGCGAACAACGCGACGGGCAACTACACGCTTTTGATCATCGACAATGGTTCTTACGGCTCCACAGGTGATCAACCGACTTATGCGGGTATGAAGACGAACTTGACAGATGTTGCGCGCGCGTGTGGCTGCGACACCGTGATCGAAGTGCAGGACAAGGATCTTGGTCCAGTGCTGAAATCCGCGATTGATAGTGACGAAATGACGATCATTGTTTGCAAGTGTGACAGCGGCAACATCAAGCTGCCTGTTATCACGCTTGATCCTGTTGTGATCCGTCATCGCTTCATGGAAGCGGTCAAAGCCTAATGAGTAGAGCCGCCGCGCATATCCACTCTGCAAGTGATGCGCGGCGGCTTGCCAAACGGCACCTGCCTTGGATGATATTTGACTACATCGATGGAGCTGCTGGGGAAGAGACGGGTGCTCTGCGCAATCGAGCAGCGTTGGATGGCGCAACTTTGCGTCCGCGTATTCTACGAGATGTGAGCGAGCGTTCACTCTCTACCACCCTGTTTGGCAAACCCTGTCGGCGTCCTTTTGGGATTGCGCCGATGGGCATGTGCAATCTGTCTGGTGTTGGGGCTGACCTGATGCTCGCGCGCTTGGCTGCGAAGTATGAAGTGCCTCATGGCGTGTCTACTGTTGCCTCGACCCCGATGGAAAAGATCATCGAAGTCGCTGAGGGTCACGCATGGTTTCAACTCTACTTTAGTGGCGAGGGTGTTGGCACGTTTAAACTGGTGGAACGTGCCAAAGCGGCTGGTTACGAAACGTTGGTTCTGACCGCAGATGTGCCGGAAGTAGGGCGTCGTCCGCGTGAGTTGCGTCATGGGTTCAAGATGCCGTTTCGAATAGGCCCTAAGCAATTTATCGATTTTGCGTTGCACCCTCATTGGTCCTTATCGGCCCTCTTCGCGGGGAAACCGCAAATGGCGAACTTCGAGATGGATGGCTACGAGTTTGACCGCACCGAAAGTCGCGCGCGAGCGGATTGGGAGACGCTCAAGCGCTTGCGCGATGCTTGGGACGGTAATCTGGTTGTGAAAGGGGTGCTTGATGTCGAAGACGCCGTGAGTCTTCGCAATGCAGGCGTCGATGCTGTTCAAGTGTCGAGCCACGGCGCACGCCAACTCGAAAGTGCTCCTTCGCCTTTTAGTCTGCTGCCTGCGATGCGCGCAGCACTTGGATCTGACTACCCGATTTTTTTTGATAGTGGATTACGTTCAGGCGAGGATGCTTTGAAAGCGCTGCACGCGGGTGCGGACTACGTGTTCTTCGGACGTGTGCTACAGTTCGCGATTGCGGCGGGTGGGGAAGCGGGGCTTGCCAAGCTTTGGGATGTTTTTAGCGACGAGTTGAGCATCGCCATGGCCCAAACTGGTTTGACGAGCCTCACTGAAATGAACGATAGCTAGACCCGCTTTACAGGCTGCCGCAGCACTGTTTTGAGTTTTTCAGGTTCTGTCTTTCGCGGATCTCTTAGATATATCTCGTGATGATGCCCTGTCTCCTTTAACCCATTTTCGGGGATGAAGTTGTTGTGCAGTCGCGCGATTGTCGAGGCTTCTTCGCTACAGGGCCCAATATGGAGGATTTGAACACTAAGACCCTCATCGTAAGTCTCAAACCTCAGTGACGCAGGCGCACTTCCGAGCTCCTTTTTCGCTTTCTCTAAGCTTTGCTCAAACATATCATGAGTTATCTAATCGGGCTGCATGATCATCATGCTCCAAAGCCAATCTTCTTTGCGACCTTCGGTGTAGGCGCACATGTCGTCCGCGCACCAAAGCCTTTCCAAAGGTGAAACAAAGTAGTCCTTTTGCAAAATCTGCTTGGTCAGGAATTTCAACGGATAACTGATCGAGTAAAGCCACGAAACGGCTTCCGCAAACGCAAGGCCTTCCGGGATACCTGCTCCATCGATCTTGATGAAATTCATCTTTGGAACATCGACAATTGCGAAGTGTTTCGCGCTTAGCATATAAAGCGATTTTTGGGATTTCTTGAAATCGGTCTTTTGCATTTTAGCGTCTCCCCAAATGCAACTTGGGATTTTCCAAGGCTAGTTTACGTCAAATTCACTTTCAAGGTGCACAAGGCTGCAAAGGATCGCTTCAAGGTGGATGAAATTTGCGAATATTCCGGACTTATATTCTACTTTCACTGGTAAGCTGGGCGAGTACCGCGCAGGCGGCATGTGAAGAAAAATATGCGTTTAATGAGGTGCGCGCCGCGACGCTTGGGCTGTTTAAAACGGGCATCCCGCTTTCAGAAAGTCAGAGCGTAAGCCTTGGCGCGGCGCTTCAGGACTTGGACCTGCTCAAGGTTTTCCCAAGGTTAACAGAGCATCGCCAAACCATCCACGCTCCGTTTCTGAATAGGTTGATTGCAAGCCTGACTACGTTGCAACAAATAGGACGTCGGGATTTGGTTACTTTGAGCAAAACCAATATGGATAAGGCCGAGCAGATCTTTGACGAGTTGTGTGAAACCGTGGTTGACTCGAATGCGGAATCACAAGAGGTCTCACAAAGACTGGTGTTCGAACTGATAGATTTTTCCTTCACCAACCCTTTTCGTGAAGGGGATGCAGCAGATATCAGATCCTATTTCGACCTCTCACTGGTGTTCTTTTTCCTGTTGGGATTGATCAGCTTAATCATTTTCTGTTGGAAAGCCTATGTTCTGGTTATTCCAATTCTCAAAAACTGGAAAAGGTGCTTGATCTAAGCGACACTTCGCGCGGCAGAACTTGATGTGGAAGGACATATCACGATCCTCGGTAAGGAAGGATTGCGATTTGTTCCCGACAATCAAGTGGACAGCACCGAGCTCTATGATCTTCTGTCGGATCTAGAAGCCCTGCCATTGATCGAAATTCAAGTTGGCGAACAGGTCTTTCGTGCCAAGATGCATATGTTTTCAGTAGAAAGCTATGTGAGCTTCTTTTAACATCATGTGGATCGCAGGACACTGAACCAGCTTTATGGCCTGTCAAAGATACGGCCCGCGTTTGTTTCGCGTTTTACAATCCGATCAAACATGCAATTAATCAATCCGAAATTCGACACTTCCAAGGT
>ERZ1046876.1279-NODE-1279-length-16744-cov-5.549883_pt1 | contig 16744 bp, 10 predicted proteins | sample MGYA00383094_ERZ1046876 | MGnify/ENA primary metagenome ERZ1046876 (study PRJEB29581, sample SAMEA5548364) | metagenome | biome: marine; feature: coastal; material: water | depth 50 m | study: Short-term variability in the microbial, nano- and picoplankton...
CTGCTTCTAAGAAAGAGAGATCATTCCTCTTCTACCGAACTGTCATCTTTCATTCGGAATGCTATGGTTATGAATCCAATGAGGGAAATCACAATCGTAACTCCTGCAATAATTTCTTTGTTAGTAAAGTCGGTATTTGAGTTAGCATCATCCACGACCTCCAACGGCATTTCGTCGTGCACATCCTCTTCTATTGTAACCGAGCCGTTTATCGTCTCTGTCAATGTGCTATTGACATATTTCATGAAAGTAATGTTCCACAAACCAGCTGAATTTTGTTGATTAAAAGTATAATCAAACCGAGTCTTACAATTTTCATCAACTAGCACTGTACCGTTCTCATCCATTTCACATTCGAATTGTAAATCAGAGGAGCGCATTGCCGCCCCATCATGCTCTAGTTCGACAACTAGAGAAGCATTTTCAGTGGAATCTTTCATCCAAAACCACACCGTATCACCTTCTTTTAGAGAACCGTTTGGAATATCGGCAGGATGGGCACCTTCAGAATTTACCATTACGGTGTAGACAGCCAATTCATGACCAACCACGGGAGAAGTGAGCATCAGAACCGCAAGACTGGCTAATAAGAAGCGCATTGATTCTGCCACACGACTTGAGAATAAATACAATACGGAAGAAGATAGCGCCCAATACATGGACAACAAGTTGGTTGCACTGGGAATATTTGCAGTTTTATTCACCTCTTCGCTACTGGTACTTGTCTTTGATACAGAGGAATCTGAATCTAAGTCCCAGGAGGACACGCTCCATTTCCATGAAGGAGACCCATTATTCCAAGGCGAGGGCCATGACCACATGAACACCAGCCAACACCAAGCCGGCACCGACAATATCGAACAATTAGCATTCAACCCACTCACCACCCCCGGTAATGCTGAGATTTCAGTTGCTCGCTCTCCAGATGGGCGAGTATACAGTTACCAAGCTGGTTGGAATGATATGCACATTGTAGATGTTACAAACGCTTCAGACCCACAAGTAATGGGCGTTTACAATGACCCGAACACGCAGGTTCTTGATGTAAAATACTTGGAGTATAATGGAAATGAATATGTTATTTTGCAAAATCAACTAGTTGATCCAGGATATGCTGACCCAAATGTTGGAGAATGGAGCGACCCGATTCAAGTTTCAGTCACACTCATCGATGTTACCGATAAGGAAAATCCAACTTATGTTGATTCTTGGTATGACGCAGACCATCCTAGTGGGCCACACAATCTCTATCCTCATATGATTGATGACGAGTGGTATATTTTCGTGGCAAACCCTGACTATGAGCAATGTAATTCAGCAATCGGCGAAGCTTGTGGTGGAGTTACCATTGCACACCTCAATCTTCAAGGGAGCGCATCTCGATTACTCCCCGGGGTACCTGCATCAGGGCAAGGTCATACAATTATCAAGGTCGGCGAGTATGAAGTTGCTTGGGAGACAACCCGTGGTGGCTGGATATACATACACGACATGACAGTTCAGACATGGCCTGGAGAAGACCAAAATGACCCTCGTTATGGCAGGACATTCATTTACGGTTCATATTGGGAAGCAGGTTTGAGAATCGGGGACGCAACTAATGTACCACATCCAACAAATTCTCCTGAGTTGTATTTGCCAATGGCGACACTCTGCAAAGCGGGACTAGGAAACCCGGTGATGTGTCGTTGGCGGGCACCCGAAGTCGGCTCTTGGATGGATTTCTTAGATTTAGATGAAGACGGTCAGCCAGATAGCGGAACCACCGGTAACGAAAATGGAGGGAGAGTATCTTACATTCACTATGCCGAGCCATTCCCTGCTATGCTCGATGTATCTCACTTAGGCTTAGGCGATGAGCCACGACACTATGTTACAGCCGCAGTAGAGTGTCTAGATTTGTTCGAAGGAACAGGAATCGTCTACCTTTTGGATACAACTGACTATTCGATGGAAAATGGGAATTTTAGATTTGAAATCACTATGACTAGAGATTGGGAAATTCCGTATGCCGAAGATCATTGTTTTGGGGCGAGTTGTGAACTAGATCCTAATGCAGACGAGTGGCTATTATTTAGCCCACACAATCTTGACAGTGGATATTTTGAGACAACTGAAGAAACCGACCAATCTCATGGAGGTAATTGGGACGGCAGGTTATACATCTCACATTATCATGCAGGATTATGGATTCTCGATGTTGAAACACTAATCGCGCCCGAATCAACAGATAGAATAGACATTCACTTCGAGGCAACAGTTGGTTACTATTTACCATCAGGACACCTAGATGGAACTCCATTAGATAGCGAATTCTACGATTTCGGATGGGTTCCATTCCTTTGGGCGGTCGAATTCCACGAAGGTAGAATCTATGCTTCTTGCATCTCTACTGGATTGTACATTCTACAATTGGATATCGATGAACCGTTCATCGGAACTCCTGTCTAGAAGCATCAAGTATTTTCAATCAGTATTGCTCGAGTACAAGCTCTGTAGTTGTGCTTGCAATCTCGCTAGGAGCGGCCATCCACATTCTATCAAGAAGTGTGCGCAGTGCCATTGTGTCATCAACGTGAACAAGAGCGATTAAATCGGCCTCTCCAGAAACTTCGTAAAGAATTTCAACGCCATCCCAACCGGTAACTTCTCCTGCAAAGGTTCCAATTTCAGAACCTGGTGAAACTTTGATTCGAATGAGTGCAGTTAGTCCAACTCCACCCTCTCTAACAGTGTAGCCGCGAATAGTTCCTATTTCCTCCATGCGACGCACGTGTGTGCGTACAGTTCTCTCACTAGCACCAACTATTGCAGCCAACTCAACAAAGGACATGCGCCCATTCTTTCTCAGTTCTGCAAGGATTGCACGATCGATTTCAGCGATACGGACCATGCTCTCCCGTTCCGCTATCTGTATATGAAACTGTTTAATCAGGAACTTATAGGAAAGATGTGGTGTATTTTTTGCAGCAAAGCGGAAAATACTCCTCCTGTATAAGATTTAACATAATTGTCCTAAAATTTGCCAAATAATAATTCTATTATCAACCTTTTGCGTCATTTGTTGAAAACCATTGGCTTAAAAGTCCCAAGTATGTCACATAACGCGATGAACGCTGCCGAGACAGTATCGCATGAAGAAGTACAAGCATTCTTTGACGAGGTTTTGGCACTCGATCTTAGCGACAAACATGCAGAATGGTACCAAGTCGATGTATCTGCGGTACTGGATGGATGCCAGGTGCAAGGACATGAGGTAGATTCGGCATCAGGAGACTCACTAATTTTCCTAAAATCATCGTTATTATTTTGCTCACCAGAGTTGGGCGTTATGCGCCATTACCCCCGTAGCCTCATCCATTGTTTCATAGAAGATAAAAGAACAAAAAAAGATCCTGAAGATGAAGATTTGTTATTCCGGGGAGAATTATTCTCAGTAACTCCAGAATCTGAGCAACTCTGTTGGGTACGGGATTGTACTTATGATTATGAAATTCCATCTACTCAATCAATCATCTCAAGTTGGATGAAGTGGCTCAATCAAGCCTGATTTCCTCCGTTTGTTTCAAGGCAGGGGCACCCCTCGCCTTGTTTAGAGGCAACTCAATGTCAGACATCATCTCCGGTCTCGATGCCCGAATGGTTCTAGATAGCCGTGGCAATCCAACAATCGAAGTTGATTGTTATGTTGCTGGCGACCTGATGGGTCGTGCGATGGTTCCTAGTGGCGCATCAACAGGCGCTCATGAAGCCATTGAATTACGAGATGGTGATATGAATCGCTGGCTTGGAAAAGGCGTAGATAATGCCGTAAACAACGTTGTCGAAACCATCCAAGAAGCACTGGTCGGAATGCCGGTTGATGACCAGAAAGCGATTGACGAAGTAATGATTGAACTCGATGGGACTGCGAATAAAGCAAATCTCGGAGCCAATTCAATGCTTGGAGTTTCAATGGCTTGCCTGCATGCTGGGGCAGCCCTTCACGAACTTCCACTTTGGAGATATGTTGGAGGTGTAGCAGGTGGCCTAATGCCAGTTCCGATGCTCAATATCTTGAACGGAGGAGCCCACGCTGCATCAAATGTAGACGTACAGGAATTCATGGTAATGCCTCATGGTTTCGATACATTTCCAGAAGCACTTCGGGCCGGAGTCGAATGTTATCATTCTCTCAAAAAGGAATTGAAAGCGGATGGCCTGCTTGGTGGCGTTGGCGATGAAGGTGGATTTGCGCCTAATCTGCCAGCCAATGAAGCCGGACTGGGATACATGGTTCGTGCGATAGAAGGCGCCGGTTACAGTACCGATGAAATCGGAATTGCATTGGATGTAGCATCAACTGAATTCTACAAAGATGGAGCTTATCACATGGACGGAAAGGCAATTTCAGGAGAAGAACTCTCGGATATTTACGCAGGCTGGGTTGACGAATACCCTCTACTTTCAATCGAAGATGGATTTGCAGAAGACGACTGGCGCAGTTGGTCGCACTGCATGCGAGATATTGGTGACAAGGTACAGTTGGTTGGCGACGACCTGTTTGTAACCCAGACAGAACGCCTGTCCATGGGGATCGAATCTAAGGCAGCAAATGCGATATTGGTTAAGGTAAATCAAGTGGGAACAATCACTGAAACATTGGAGACAATGGATTTGGCGTCTGCTCATGGCTTCAACTCTGTAGTCAGCCATCGCTCAGGTGAAACCGAAGATACCACGATTGCCGATTTAGCAGTAGGTACCCGCGCTGGACAAATCAAAACAGGCGCGCCAGCGCGCTCAGACAGAGTTGCAAAGTACAATCAATTATTGAGAATAAGCAACGAAGTTAGTGAGTATCGTTCGCCGTTCTGAAGGTTTTAAAATGAAGTTAAGACAAGAAATCGTCCCGGTTTTTTGCATATTATTGTTCTTGATTATAGCACGCGAAATTTATCCTTACGCTGGAGTAATGCAGGCCCAGGTCATGGATGGGTATGAACAAGAAACAATAGCAACAGGTCTTGGAGGGCCCACCTGCTTAGTTTTCGATGAAGAAACTCTCTTGGTCTGTGACCGTGATGGTGGAAGGATTGTGACAGTAAATGGTACGGTACTTTTGTCAGGGCTAGACCATCCACACGGCTTGGTATTGCTTGATGATGGCGTTGTTATTTCAGAAGAAGGAAAGTTAACTCGCTACGATTCGAATTATGAAAACCCGGTAATATTAGTTGATGGTATTCCTTCGGGCAACCACCAGACAAACGCAGTAAATCTTCTTCCCAATGGAACTTTGATTTGGCATAGCGGCAGCACTTGCAATCACTGTGACGAAGACGATCCTCGTAACGCAGCCCTCTTGTGGGTAAACGCAACAACAGGTGAGCACGGAATATTAGCAACCGGTGTTAGAAATTCATTCGATGGAGTATGGTTGGATGGAATTGGGTATTTATTCAGTGACAACGGTCAAGATGCAGAGGGAGGGGATTTCCCAGACGAGGAAATTAATCTCTTAGTTGAAGGTGCAGAATATGGGTGGTTGACAGAATCTGCAGATGACCCAAACCCAGCGGGGACAGAAGCACCAGTCGCTACTTGGACGCCCCATACATCCGTTAACGGGATGACAACCCGCCCCGCTAATCTCCCTGGTGGCCAATATACTGTGTATGCTACAGTATACGGTTCATGGGCAACACTTTTACCCCAAGGGCATCAGATTTTGAAAATTGATTTCAAACAAACTGAAGATGGCTGGATAGGTGACGTAGAAGTCTTTGCAGAGGATGTTGGCACACCGTTGCCAATTACAGCAGGCCCTGATGGAAATCTGTATTACGCAACATTTGATCACGGCGGAGCCGTTCACGTAATTAGCCCTGAAGCCAATTCTTGAGGCGCTTACATCCTTCTCGAATTTGGTCAAGATTTACACTGTAGCTCAATCGAATCAAGCCTTCACCACCTGGCATTAATGAACCGGGAATGACCTGTACATTTGCTTCTTCGAGAGCCCTAGTGGCGAACTCAATATCGTTCATGCCGGTTGATGTAATATCGGCTAAAAAGTAGAATGCACCCTCTGGTTTTGGCGCATTAACCCCAGGAATTTCTTCGAGCAAGGAATGAAACACCTCTCTTCGTTCAGCGAAATTTTCGTAAAATGAGCGTGGCTCTTCTACGAGTTCTAACGCCTTTGCCCCAGCGCCCATCAAGAACGTAGGAATGTGACTTGCAGAACTCGCCTGACATGTTTTGACCGCTTCCATCACTTCAGTTGGGCCGGCAATCCATCCAAGACGCCATCCAGTCATTGCCCAAATTTTCGACCATCCGCCAATGGTGAGAGTTCGCTCCAAACCACCGTCGAAAGTCACTGGAGATACATACGAGTGTTCTGAATATACTAGGTCAGAATAAATCATGTCATCGAAAATCCATAGGTCATTTTCGACTGCTAATTCAGTCAACGCTTCAATCTCAGACGGAAGGTATACCGCACCTGTTGGATTATTTGGCGAATTAATCAATATCGCCTTGGTTCGCGAGGTAATCGCAGCCTTAGTTACAGCGATATCAGGATGGTAATTTTTCCTGTTCACTGGAACATGAACCGGAACAGCACCGATCAATTTCAACATCCCATCATACGAAGGCCACGCTGGAGCAAAGAGAATAACCTCGTCTCCAGGATTAAGGCACGACATCATTGCATAGAGTAGCGATTGTTTACATCCGGGAGAGATTAATACATCGTTTGCATCAACATCGATACTATATTTTGTCAGATGTTTAGCAACAGCATTGCAGATTTCCTCACTACCTTGGCTACGGGTATATCCGTGTTCGCCAGCATCGAGTGCCGCCTTTGCAGCTTCAACGACCGGCTCTGGTGTTCTGAAATCCGGTTGACCAACAGAGAATCTGACAACACCTTCGGGAGGGGGGGAGAGGAATGCTGCAAAACCGCGCCCAACGTCTCCGATATTCGAGTTCAATGTTGGCACGCATTCACCCCTTAGATACCCTCTCGAATACCATATACACTATCAACATGTGCAATAATAGCATATCTATAATCGCTCTATCACTCTGACACTATCGCTACCACTAATACAAAACAAAATGGAGCACGGACTGAGATTTGAACTCAGGTCTCAGGATCTGCAATCCCGCTCATAGCCGCTCTGACATCCGTGCAGTATTCGCGGGGAATGACAAGATGTATTTCAACGCGTCTCAAGTTGAAATGAATAAAACCACCAAGCAATTTTAATCATAAAACCATTAGTAATGCCCATGTCGGAGGCAGACGATGAAATCTCAGTCGCAGTCAATGCCCCTCCGTCTATTGAAATCAACATCGGGCAAGTTGTTGCTAAACAACCACTAAATTTGACCGGTGTAACCGATGCCGAATCTCAAAATGCATTCCGAGAAACTCAGCCAAACAATGTTAATTTTGTAATGGGACCAAACGGACAATTAATCGCTGTTGCAAAGGCACCGTTTGTTTGGAAGCATTTTTGGATCGGAGGGGGAATACCGTTTGCTTTGTACATACTTCCTCTATTGTTGATGCTTATTGCAAGTGGGTTTTCAGAAGACCAATACAGGACCGAAGAAGCATTGTTGATTAAAGAAGAGAATAGTACTAGATACTCTGGCGAGCATTTTACCGATTCTGATTACAGATTAGAGTGGTGTTGGATTAACCCTGTTGTAGAAACGGGCAACGAGGGCTATAACATCGATACATTCCATTGTGAAGTTAGTGGGGATGATGCAGCAAAGATCCGGGATGGAGATGCGCAGACGGCAAATCCAGTGATTGGTGAATGGAATGGGCAAAACGGAACAATCTATTTCGATGCTGGAGTTGATTACGGAGATACCGTTTTTGAAATCCAGTTTGAATATCAAAAAGACGAGGGGTTTCTAATGGAGATTTTACATGATGCTGAAGAAATAATGATTATTAGTTGCTGTTTTGGTTTCTTGTTGAGCATAGGGCTGATAATCGGTGGTTTTTCTTCAGGTAAACCTGGAATGGGCTGGGGTGGAGTTGCCGCATTAGCAGCATTCCCAATCATAGGTTTATTGGCCGCAACTCTAGCTTAGGAGTGTATGTATTTTGCCAGTAAAAGGTCCTAATTGGAGCCCAGACGAGGCGTATTACGATTGCCGGTTTGCAGTCCTTAGAGAACCACTCGGGTTCCCCAGGGGAGCAGAAATACTGGGTGATGATGAACAAGCAATCCACTCTTGGGTGGAATCGGAAAACCAAGTAATTGCAGTTGGAAGAGCCCATTTAATTCCAGCTGATAGCGATGGGTCACAAGTAGACCATGCGGGTCCAGATGCTGCAAAATGCCCGGCCTTTGGGCCGTTGACAAGAGAAGGTAACCGCCCTGCAATCCAGATCCGCCAAATGGGAACACTCCCCTCCCATCAACGCCAAGGCAATGCAGCAAAGGTATTGAAGCAATTAGAAGCAACCTCTGTGATAAAACTCGGCGCAACTACCGGCTTCTTGCAGGCAAGATCTCACGCCATCGCATTCTATCAGAGCCAGGGATGGATTATTATCGATGAGCCTTATGAGATATCAGGAATAGGCCCCCATCGCTCAATGATGAAACATTTTGGACGTAATCAATGAATCGCGGTCTTCAAATAGGTCAAGCAGCACTCGTATTGTTAGAGGGAACACTGGGTTCCCTATGATTGACCCGTGAAAAACGATGAATACGGAGGAACTGGAACAAACTACAGAAGAGGGAGAAAACCGCAACACTGCAATCCTATTTGCAGTCGGCACAGGCTACCAAAATGGTAGTTCTGAAACCCTCTTTTCCAGTTCAAAAACTGATTTAAATCAGCGTAAGCAACGTTTTTTTCCCGAATTTTGTTTTCTAACCAGTTTAGGAACATCATCGGATAGAGAGAACAGCGGGTTCTCTATCTTTACAAAAAATATAGGAGATGAATGAAATGAAAATGAATAAGAAGATTGTAAGCATGCTTGTGGCACTCTTCCTCACAATTTCTGCACTTAGTGCAGTAAGTGGTGACGGATCTGACCCGCTAGACCCATCTGATGGTGGAGCTGATTGGGACGGTGACGGTTTAACCAACGCTGAGGAACAGAATCACGGTACAAACATGAACAACGCCGACAGCGATGGTGACGGTTTACCTGATGGATGGGAGGTCAACAATGGCCTTTCACCAACCAATGGCGGAGACGCTAATGGTGATCCAGATGGTGATGGTCTGACCAACTCTCAGGAGTACGCAGCGGGTACCAACCCGAACAACGCCGATACGGATGGCGACGGTAAGAACGACAATGTCGATCAATACCCAACCGATCCTAACGACGGAGAATTTAGCGACTCTGATGGTGACGGCATCCCAGACGCATACGACCCTGATTATCAGGAGTCCAATGCAGGAACTGGCGATGGTGGCACCGAGGGCGGTGGCGAGTCTGAAGATCAAGGACAAGGCGAAGGCGAAGGCCAAGGCCAAGGACAAGGTCAAGGACAAGGCCAGGGACAAGGTCAAGGACAAGGTCAGGGACAAGGTCAAGGACAAGGTCAGGGACAAGGTCAAGGACAAGGTCAAGGACAAGGTCAAGGACAAGGTCAAGGACAAGGTCAGGGACAAGGTCAGGGACAAGGTCAAGGACAAGGTCAAGGACAAGGTCAAGGTCAAGGTCAGCAAGGTCAACAGGGACAAGGCTCCCAGCAAGGACAGCAGTCCGGTCAACAAGGCCAATCCGGTCAATCCGGACAACAAGGTCAAGGCCAGCAAGGACAGCAAGGTCAGCAGGGGCAGCAGCAGGACAACGGTCAGGGACAGCAACAGCAAGGCGGCCAGCAAGGCGGCCAGCAAGGCGACCAGACCGGTCAGGACCAGGGTGGCCAAAACGGCCAAAATGGTCAGAACCAGCAGCAGCAAGGCCAGACCCAGAACGGTCAGCAAGGTCAGCAAGGTCAACAAAACGACCAGCAGCAAGGCCAGCAACTGGACAACCAGGACCAGAACGGCGAGAACGACAACGATGGTGATGGAATCCCAGATGATCTCGACAACGACGACGATAACGACGGAATTGTTGACGATCTAGATCAGAACCCTAACGACCACGACAACGATGGCATCGACGACGCAGAAGATAACGACGACGATGGTGACGGAATCGATGACCGTGAAGAGACTGAGGACGGCGACGACACAACCAACATCTACGACCACGACAACGACGGCATTAACGACGCAGTGGATCTTGATATCGACAATGACGGTATCGACAACCGCAACGACGCAGGCCCGAATGGCGAGGACTTCACTCGTGACCACGATAACGATGGTTCGAATGACGCAGATGATACCGACGATGACAACGATGACATCCTAGACGTGGATGAAGTTGGTGGAGCCACTGGCACCTACCGCTACGACCACGACAACGATGGCATTTGGGACAGCACAGACACGGACGACGATAACGACGGCCTGTCTGACTGGTTCGAAACCAACGACGGTAACAGCCTAACTGGTCAATTTGACCACGATAACGACGGCAGTGATGACCACGAAGACGACGATGACGACAATGACGGCATCGAAGATATCTTCGAAGTTTGAACCACTTGAATTATCGAATTAGGTAGTTGTTTCATACCCGTTCGAATTAGTTCGGGACAGCTGATTCCACCGGGGGTTCGCCCCCGATGGAATCTCCACACTTCCTTTTCACCTCACTATGAGGGGTGATACGCTTAGCCCAGCGTGATACTCATGTGCACATACGCGTAGCGCGCTTGATATAGTCGGCGTCAGTCACGAGATGATTCCGAAGTGTTAACTATGCTCTCAAACAGACAATTTACTCAGCAAATCGAGAATAGACGCAAGTCCACAGTATCTGTGGGGATTGTGTTTTTGATGATCACCAGTACATGGATGGGGCTTATTGCTTCACTCAATCAAGATTATGAATCAGATTCCATATTGGTTGATGCCGAACCACTTTCTTCAAGCGGAGCGCAATCAACCGATCAAGGCGGCCAAGGAGAATGGAATGGCGGCATGCCATCTCATTTTGGTTTACAGATGCACGATGCACTCTGGGACTTGTCCTGGTCTGACCCTAGTATCATGTACGGGCAAATCGGAGACCAATCCGTCCTAGATCTTGATGCAGGTTACGGCTCAATGCTCGAGGAATCAGGGGCAGATGACCACGACAACGATGGAATAAACGATCTAGACGACCTCGATGATGACAACGATGGAATCTACGATCTTCTTGAGAGATTTGATGGGTGTTTTGGAACAGACCCTTACGACCACGATAATGACGGAATTCAAGACCATCTTGACTGGGATGATGACAACGATGGAATCCTAGAAGGGCCAGTAGATTATGATGCTCTAGAAGCACTAGGGCTCGATCCAAGAAATGTAACAATGCATCGATACGTCGAATCCAGTACCATCCACCCTCTAACCGGACAAGCAGTTGGAATCTCTTACAGAGCGGACCAGCTCCCATTCGATCACGATAACGATGGCGTACCAGATGAAGACTCAGATGGTTCAGGTGCAGGCCGCTATGACGAAGATGACGATAACGATGCACGAATTGACCAATTCAAGTGGCCTTGTGATTTCGATAGCGATGGAGTCCAAGATTACTTTGACAACGATGATGATAACGACGGAGTAATCGATTGGAATGATGCTAATCCATACGACGCTAGCGTCACAGGTGCAATGGATGTTAGCGGAAATATGTTCGATGATTATGAACCATGGACCTTCAACCAATACAGACAATACTCTGCTGGTGTTAACTTTGTAGATTTACAGGCAGCAAAGGTCGATGCTAACGACGAATTCGACTTTGCAGGTGGAACGACAGGAGATGGCGCAGCAGGAACCCCTGCCTTCACCAACATTGTTGACGGAGATTTGGATGGCGACGGAATTCCAAACTTTATCGACCCTGATAACGACGACGATGGAACTCCAGATTCAGCTGATACTGATGATGATAATGATGGCCTACTCGATATGTACGACCCAGATGACGATAACGATGGTATACCAGATACTTGTACAAATATAGATACTAATGGCGACGGTTTGAATGATTATACCGGGCTCAACTCAACTCCTTACCAAACCCCTGGTGCCGATACAGACAACACACCTGGGCATGATTGTGAAATGGATTATGACGCAGACCTTGACGACGATAGATTCAGGCCATTCGACCAGAATTATAACGCTATTTGGGATTGGTTAGACCCTGACATGGGCGGTACACCAACTCCTGATGACTTTTTCCAGACACAAGGCTCGTCACTCGATTTCCCATACGACATGGATGACGACCAAATCGAAAACGAAAACGACTCATTCCCATTGGATAAGAATTCTGAAGCTTGGATTGCAACATGTACCTCTCAATCTAATCCAAATCCACAAAACCCCGACCCAAGGTGTATGTCACGAAGAGCATCCTTTGCACAATTCAATGACTGGGATGGCGATGGTATCTCTAACTGGGACGATGTAGATGACGACGGTGACGGAATTATTGACATGCTGGACATCGACTGGGATTGTGACTTTGACAACGACGCTCTTTTACACCAAATAAATGGAAGTAAATACAGAGACGACGGGCCAAACGATGTCGATTCGGATATCGATGGTGATGGTTTATCCAACGACATCGATTGGGATGACGACAATGATGGTCTAACTGATTTATACGATCCAGATGATGGAAATTGTGGAATTGTTGACTACGACGGTACAGATTCATTCGCAACACCATATTATCCACTTGGAGACGGCGCCGACCTTGATGGTAGTGCTGACAATCAAGATTACGCAGATAACACTGACAACTATTGGAACCTCGTTTGGAATGCAAACCCATTCGCAGACGTTTATCTAAACTACAACGGATATGACCCATCATCGCAACAAGGAGGGGAAGTTCCAGAGTTTTACTGGTTCTTGTTCACCCGATGGTCTTCTTACAATGGAGGTAATGAATGGGACGTTGATGCAGATGGAGATTCTCTAATCAATGGATTAGATACCGACCAAGATGCAGATGGTATGCCAGATTGGTGGGACCAAGACGAAGGAAATGACGGTCTATTGGATGTTAACGATTTGAAAATGGGCGGTTCAATGGACCTGACTCAGTGTGGTATGACGGTTGGCCAATTGGGCACAGGTTGGACATGCGGTTACGCTTACGCAATAGCGTACCAAATGCCACTTACTGGAACCAATGCACAATTCGGTTCACCATATTCAACTAGAGCAGATGCAGCATTCGACCAAGGAGCAGGTGGAAAGAACACATGGGCGTGTACACCTGGTGCTCAAGGCGGATGTTGGCACTATGATTTCGGAGGAGACGGAGACGTTGAGAGTGCGATTTCATATACTCAAATCAAAGATAATCGTGATGCATTCATTACTTGGATGGGACTACTAACTGGTATTTGGCAGTGGAACTTTGACGACACTGCAGTAGCAGACACGGTAGGGTTCCCTGATGAACTAGGAGCAGATCTGCTTCACAATTCCGAAGACGGAGATGTAGATGGGGACTTTACTAACAACACAGTTGATCTCGATGAAGACTACGACAATATTTACGACTGGAACGATGTTGATGACGACAACGACGGTGTTTGGGATTTCTTTGAAGTCGATACTAACGATGACTTAGATGATGACGTAGACCAAGACTATGGCACTGAGTTCTTCACTGGATTAAACTGTGACGATCAGGACGATGACGGAAATGACCAGGATGTTGATGGCGATGGATGGTTCCAAGCAGTTTGGGACCGCGGAGTCATGAGTCAAGGCCTGAAAGCACCGAAATTCTATGACGTAGATAATGATAATGATGGAGTTCCAGATTCCGAAGATCCTGACGATGACAACAATGGAGTGATGGATGTTCAACAAGAATTACAGCCGGGATGTTTCTCTGGCGAAGAACAGCATCCGTTCGATCACGATAACGATGGAATTGTAGACTGGAAAGACGATGACTATGACGGCGATGGAATTGCAAACCTAGTTGAAGCTGCAGTTTCAATTACAGCACCGTACGACCACGACAACGACGGTCTCCGGGATGATTTGGATAAAGATGATGATGAAGACGGAATGCAAGATATAGACGAAGTTCTACTATGGCCTCTCCGCTTCGATACCGAATCTACAAACCCATGGGACCACGATGACTTCGGAGGGGGTCTGGGTATTGCAAATCCATTAGATCCTTCGACAGGACCAGACGTAATCGATAACGATGACGATAATGATTCACGTGAGGATAACGATTGGGACCATCTGGAAGAGACATACATCTCAGACCTTTGTTACGGAGGTGCGCAATCAAGCGACTGGGACCACGACAATGACTGTGTCCTAGATGCAGATGATAAGGCTCCGACTTTCATTACTTTAGATATGCCAGATACACTTTGGCTAGATGCACAAAGCCCGGCAATATTCCGTGGCCACGTCGATTGGTTGAATCCTATATCTTCAACACTTGAAGCAGCAGCCGGGTTACCTGTCCAGGTTCATATTGAGTGGACTGGAAATAACACTACTGCGATCGAAACCATCGACGTTATCACAAACACGTGGGGCAATTTCACAGTTGGTCAGTTCCTATATCCGGAGGATTTAGTGGTTGGAGATAACACAACATACCGTGTATATGCGGAAGTTACTGAAATGTTTGCATTCAATGGAAATGAATCACAATCTTACTATGTGGGCTGTGAAGCAAACATGACCGTTGATTATTCTGCATGGACTTACTTCAGAAGTGACGAGCAGCCATTCTGGTTAGATTTCAAATCCCATTATGCCGCTGACTGGGCCCGTGGATTGTATGATAACCGTATCAAGAACTCACCGATTAGTTTCGAAATCACCGGTGGTCTTTTCGGCAACAGAACCAATCCATCTAACTTTACTGGATTCGATAATAACGGATACAGAACCGATGATGACGGATGGGCTTCACTAACATTCGTTCAAAACCTTGGTGCTAATGGTACTTGGAAACAAGTACGGTGGAATTCGACTTTAGACAATGGCGTGGGACAACTTCCCGGAGCCTACGAGGAAATCGTTTGGAACGATCTGACCAAAACCCATGACGTATTGGTCGACGCTCAAGGCGATCCGCTTCGTTATGAATATACCAATACCAGTTTACCAGCTGGAGATATTGAGATTTTAGCCTCGGTAATACCCGGTCTTGCTAGCGAATGGCCATTCCCTTACTTACACGGCGATACTTCCGATCCATTCCCTGTACGTGTCATGCACCGCATGAATATCGAAGGCGAAATGATCGTTAGCGGCCTCTCTGCAGTATACTATTGGGATGGGACAATCAACAATGGCGATGGAACATTCGGAAACTGGGCAACACTCTTCCACCAGCAAGCACTCAACGCTGCTGGAGTTAGTTATGATGATGCTAAGGTATTGAGACCTTATCCAAGTCTATGGGATGGTACTCCGGAAAACCTACCGGGTGAAGCAATCAATTTGAGAAACTTCTTGGAAGTTAATGGCACCCACTGGTTCATTTCACTCGTTAACGGTGGAGATGGAGATTTGCCACCGTGTGGACAAGTCGACCCAACAGACCCATCAAGTCCAGTACGATGTGAAATCGTTCCTGAGATGAATACTGGTGAAGCATTTGGAGTACGTGGAACTGTTACCAACCGTACAAATGATGCATGGGACCAAGATCCAATCGCTCTACAAATTGATATTGACCATAATGGACAATTTATGGGTAGTCAGGAAACCGCCTATACACAGCGTCCTGTAATGAAAAATGGCGAAGCGACCTTCGAGTATAACTGGACCTGGTTCAGCCAATACGCGGCAGGAACATATGGCGTACGTGTTGATTTTACTAACAATGCATACTATTTCACTGGAAATTCGACCAATCTTGCGGCAACTGGCGCATACATCAACGTTTCAGTAGTAGGTACTACTCAGTTCCAAATGACCAGTGTTCCACGCTTATATCGTAACACTACAACTATTATTGAAGCTAGATTGTTGGACAATTCCTTACAACCACTTCGTCAAGTTCCAGTGACCTGGACTTGGTCTTATGATGGTAGAAGCGGAGTGAATTATACTGATGACATGGGCACATTTGCCATACCTTTCGATATTAATCCAGAAGATTCACTGGGTAATTACTCGTTACAATTTGAGTATGATGGCGAATTACTGATGAAGGGTAATGTGGATAGCCAGAATGTGTGGGTTGTTTCTAGAACTTACGTCAATGTAATTTCCTCAGATCCAAATATCAGACAATCTGGTGATCGTTGGGATTTCACCGCACAAGTTACTGATGATAACAAAACAGCAACTGTTAGAGATTCAGGTGGCCGTGAACTTAGCGGAGCATCAACTCCGAACGGCGGCCTCGTGGATGTTATCTACGAAGGGCTTGATTTCGATGGAGTCATGCACAGGCAGGTTGTAGCAACACTCGCTCCAAATGCTGGTTTAGTTTCACTACCAGAGCCTCAACCAGATGGAAGTCATTTGTGCTTCTATGATGGCAATAACGATGGCATCCCTGACCGTGACTCAAACGGTAATGGGCAACTCGACGACGCTGAAGCGATAGATCGGAAGA
>ERZ1046876.1282-NODE-1282-length-16729-cov-7.133561_pt1 | contig 16729 bp, 16 predicted proteins | sample MGYA00383094_ERZ1046876 | MGnify/ENA primary metagenome ERZ1046876 (study PRJEB29581, sample SAMEA5548364) | metagenome | biome: marine; feature: coastal; material: water | depth 50 m | study: Short-term variability in the microbial, nano- and picoplankton...
TGTTAGCACTTTTTACCGACCTTCAAACAGCAATTGTCTTAACATTTATCCCAACACTGCTGGTAAATATGATCAGTTTAATTAGTGAGGGAGATGTTTTTCTTGCAGCCCGGCGGCACCTTTCACTGGCTTTATACGCCCTACTGGGGAGTGCTGTAGGAACGCAAATTTTGCTGTCTGTTAATTCCACTTATTTTAAGGGGTTGCTTGGAATAGTAATTTTAATTTATCTGCTTTTTGAAAAAACAAAGTTAGAACTTTCATGGATCAGAGTTTATCCGAGACTCTCAAAACTCATTTTTGGAGTTTCAGCCGGGGTTGTAGGGGGTCTGACGAATGTTATGGGACCTGTACTTATTATCTATTCTCTGGAGTCAAAACATTCAAAAAGTGAAATTGTACAGGCTGCTAATTTATGCTTTTTATTTGGTAAAATCATCCAGATCCTTTTATTCACTCTCAATGATGAATTTACGCTGAATGAACTTTCAACTTCGTCTGTAATGCTCATTGTCAGCTCAATTGGCTTGTATGTCGGAATTGCTCTAAAGAAAAAAATCAATGAAAAATTCTACCAAAAAATTATCAGAGCATTGCTGTTTACATTAGCAGCTGTGTTGTTAATACAAGTTTTAGTTTGATTAATTCAGTAAAAAATCAGATAAAGCTAACAAATACAGATGAATGCAGTCCGGAAACTGTCTTTGACTTGCTGTGCACTTCACTTCAATTAACGAAAAATTCACAAAATGGATCATAAACACTTACATACAGCTGAAGATGGAATTACTCGTTGCTGGTGGGATAACGATCATCTGGATTACCGAAATTACCATGACGAAGAGTGGGGACGTCCCGTCTCCAATGATATTCAGCTTTTTGAAAAAATTTGTCTGGAAGGTTTTCAGTCCGGTCTTTCATGGCTGACAATTCTGCGTAAACGTGAAAATTTCCGGCAAGCATTCGCTAATTTCGACTTTAGTAAGATTTCAGGCTTTGATGATAACAATGTTGCGAGGCTCTTAGAGAATTCAGGTATCATTCGTCATCGTGGTAAAATAGAAGCGACCATCAATAATGCAAGTCGCGCAATTGAGCTTGTTGATGAGTTTGGCAGTCTTGCTGCCTACATTTGGCAGTGGCAGCCTGCTTCGCCTGAAACACACATTGGTAAAGGTGAATACAGCCACCCGATTCCAAGCATCACCAAGACCTCTCAATTATTAAGTAAAGACTTGAAGAATCGTGGCTGGAAATTTTTTGGACCTACAACAGCCTATGCTTTCATGCAGGCGATGGGTTTGGTGAATGATCATCTGGAGGGCTGTGCCAGCCATAAGATAGTTGAAACCTTGCGGAGTGAGTTTGAACCACCGAATTATCCATTCTAAAGACAAAGCAGTGATGAAATATTAAAATCACTGGTTTTTAATAATCTACTTTTAACTTAAGGAGTAGTAAAGATGAGCAAAATAATGTTATCATATTTCGATTTTCATGGTGAACGTTGAGAACCTGCACGACTGGCAATGTGTATTGGCGAAATTCCATTTGAGGATCAGCGACTTTTATTTGTCAGTACGTTAAGGGAACTCGTTTTTTCAAGAATTGTGATTTTTTATCCATGCTGTTTGATTAGCAGAGTCTCAGCATAATTAAGATTACCTGCTTGCTGAATGAGTGATTTTATCTTGCTGCGGAAAGATGCGGTTAGCTTTAATGAAGAATACCGCAGTTATTGTGTTACTGTTTTCAGGAGAGGCTGAAGTATCTCCTACACAAACGGATGGAACACAACTTTTTTAATAAAATTAACAAGGAAACTAACATGAACGACTACCTGATTTTACATAACGGATTTGAAAAACCAACGCCTGAACAAATGGGTGCATGGGGCAAATGGTTTGAGTCAATTGCAGACATACAGGTTGATAAGGGAGGTTTTCACCAAGGTGGCAGGGAAATTTCAGCAACGGGAACCACAGAGCTTCCTTTCGGAAAAGACTCCACCACCGGTTTCACAATCATTAAAGCCAAAAACCTTGATGAAGCTGAAAAAATCGCAAAAGGGTGCCCTATTGTTTTCAGCACCATTGTTTATGAAATAATGAGATGGTAGTGCATTAAGTTAATGACTCCCGGAAGCATCCTGCTTATGGATACTAGCTCCATGAACTGCTGAGCGATTTCAGACTGTTGCTGATTGTTGGAGGTTCTTTGAAAGACTTAGCTTTACGCGGTTGCTCATTAGCGGTTATTGTCGTTCAATTCCTGAAATTAAAGTTTCAAAATGATTCCCTCATTTACAATAGATCTCATATTTATTTTGGTTTGATCACAAATTTTTACGGAAGTATTTACGGCGTGTATCATTGTTGTCCATACTGGGATTGAATTTTCTGAATTTAGTGCAGTAAATCGCACTGAGCGCTCTAATTACCTTCATTACCAAGGATGCAATCGACTTTCCCATTGTAATTGCATTGCCGGCAGCTTGTTTAATCTGCGGTTATGCAGGCACACACAGGGTGCTGATAAAAGATGATCTATTGACAAACCGATTTTTTGAGGTTGTCATCTTGATTATGGCTGTTAAACTTAGCTTTTTTGCGTGATGTTCTTCGAATTAATTCCCAAAGATTGTTTTACCTGTTTATTCATTAAAATATACACAATGTTCCACGCTCAGACTTATTTCAAAGATCAATATTGTCTCAGAAAGTTTTTTCTCAAGGCATCAGTTACAGTCGTAGGAGGAGTTTGAAAATTAAATTATGTTAATAAAAATCGATGATTTAACAGGTGTTGAAATAAAGGAATTATTAAACGAACATCTTATAGAGATGTCTCAAAATTCTCCTCCAGAGAGCACTCATGCTTTAAATATTATTGAGTTGCAAAAACCGGGAATTACTTTCTGGAGTGGTTGGGAAGAAGGAAACTTGGTTGGCTGCGGTGCGTTGAAAGAGTTGGATAGTTTGAACGCGGAAATAAAGTCGATGCGTACAGCTTCATTACATTTAAAAAAAGGAGTAGCACGGAAGATTCTCCGTCATATTATGAATCAGGCAAAAGAGGGCAACTACAGAAGATTAAGTTTGGAAACGGGCTCTATGGCTGCCTTTGAACCAGCTAGAAAACTATATGAAAATTTCGGATTTGTCTACTGTGAACCTTTCGCAGATTATGTGGACGATCCGAATAGTGTATTTATGACCAGAGAACTTTAGGAATAAATAAATTATTATGCTGATACGATCCGAAAAACAAAAAGATTGTGAAGCTGTGTATGCCGTCAATGAGAAAGCCTTTGAAACATCTGCTGAAGCCAAACTTGTAGACATCTTAAGAGAACAGTCACAGCCCGTTATTTCTCTCGTTTGCGAGGAAAGTCAGGACATCGTCGGCCATATCATGTTTTCAGCTGTTAAACTGTCCGGACATCCTGAGCTAAAGCTGATGGGGCTTGCTCCAATGGCGGTTGCACCTGAACACCAACGCAAAGGTTTTGGTTCTGCACTTGTTGAGACAGGTCTTGAGCAGTGCCGACAACGGAGCTATACTGCGCTAGTTGTTTTAGGCCATCCGCGATATTACCCGCGTTTTGGTTTTTCTCCTGCTTCCGGATTCGGCATTAAATGCGAATACAATGTTTCAGATGAAGTGTTTATGGCAGTTGAACTAGAACCTAGAGCTTTAAGCGGGAAAAGCGGGACAGTTAGATACCATCCTGCGTTTAACAATGTCTAGCAGATCCTAAGCTTGTTTTATTCAACGATCATGAAGGTAAGCAGATGGAGTTCTTACAGTATATGTCCAAGTTGCCTTCCAAGATAAATGATGATGAATTAGCAATTTAATAAACGTATAATAACTATTATTTTCACCTTTAGGATTACGGGTAATTTCTATTTATTAAAATTATTTGATTTTGAAGATAAATCCTGACATGCAGTATGGAGGTTTAAAATGAGTGAGTTAGCAGAAGGAACATGTATTCCCTGCAGAGGTGGAGTTCCACCTTTGAAAGGTGATGAGTTGGCTGATTTTCAACAAAAATTAAGAAACGGCTGGGAAATAATTGACGAACATCACTTAGAAAAAGAATACTTGTTTAGTAACTTTAAAAAAGCCCTTGATTTTACGATTAAAGTTGGTGAACTTGCAGAAAATCAAAATCATCATCCAGACATCTATTTAGCATGGGGCAAGGCTAAATTGAGCATCTGGACTCACAAAATTGATGGTTTGACAGAAAGTGATTTTATCTTTGCAGCAAAAGCTGATCAGGAACTTTAAAAATATATATTAAACTTAGTAAAATGTTACTGATTTAATGATATTTTGTATTTCAAAATTTTATTAAACAAAACTGATAAAGAAACAAAATCATGTTGATTAACGAAAACATCAAAACAAAACACAGTGTCTGTCCGCTGGATTGTCCTGACACCTGTAGTTTGTCAGTAAAGACCGATGGCAAACTTGTTTTGGAAGTACGAGGTTCGAAGGCCAATCCATATACCGCAGGTGTAATATGCAATAAGGTCATGCGAGCTTATCCAGATTTCTTGCATGGTGCAAATCGTTTGACCCATCCACTAAAACGGATTGGCCAGCGTGGAGGAAATCAGTTTGAGCGTATCTCTTGGGATGATGCTTTCGATCTTGTTCATGCCGGTTTTACTTCCGCAATTAGAAAGCACGGTCCCCAAACGGTTATGCCACTTAATTACGCGGGACCACATGGTGAACTTGCGGGAGGTTCGATGGACCTCCGGTTCTTTCACAAGCTAGGTGCATCCTTGCTTTCACGTGGTCAACTCTGCGGTCTCGTTCGTGGATCAGCCTATAAGAGCCTTTTTGGTTCCGCCCCCGGAATGCCGCCTGAGCAAATGAGTAATTCAGATCTGGTTATCATCTGGGGCAACAACGTAACTGTCTCAAATCTTCATTTGTCGCGTGTGATTAAGAAAGCGAGAGATAATCATGCTGCAAGGCTGATAGTGATTGACCCCAAGCGTACGCGGATTGCTGAACAAGCTGACTTGTTCATCCAGATCAAGCCCGGTACTGACGTGGTTCTGGCACTGGCACTGGCCGCTGAGTTGGAACGGCGTGGTTCACACGACACGAATTTTATCGAAAAATGGGTCTATGGCTATGAATCATATATGGAAAATGCTCGTATCCATACCCCTGAAATGGCAGTAGAAATTTGCAAAATCGACATCGAAAAATTTAACAGACTCGCAGATCTGTACGCAGGCGGAAAGGTCGTAGGTGTCTCTGTAGGTAATGGGCTGGAACGTGGGCATAGCGGCGGATCTGGAATTCGTGCAGCGATGGCCTTGCAGGCCCTTACAGGCAATCATGGGCGATTGGGTGCAGGTGTATTCGCTAAGGTAGGAAATTCCTTTCCGAAGACAACTGACAGGCTACAGCGTCCTGATCTGGTTCCGGCAGGAACCAGGACGATCAACATCGTAGACACTTCAGAAGTTTTGCTGGACAAATCGATGGTTCCGCTAGTAAAGGTGGTGTTCATATATAACCACAATCCAGTCATTACACATCCTGACCAGAATCGGATGCGCAAAGCACTGTCGCAGGAAGATTTATTCATTGTGGGTGCTGATGTAGTAATGACCGATTCCATGTCCTATTGCGATGTAATACTTCCTGCGGCGAGTCATTTCGAATTCGCCGATATCTATGGATCATACGGTCATGACTACCTGCAAAGAGCTGAGCCAGTTATTCCTTGCGTTGGAGAGTCTTTGCCCAACACTGAAATTTTCCGTCGCCTTGCTGCACGGTTTGGATTCGACGATCCTATCTTTCAGGAGACGGATGCTGAATTGATGGACGTTGCATTTGCTGACGATGATCCACGCTTAGGTGGAACCAAGCCGAGTGAGTTAGCTCTGGACAAGGCACTGGCAATGGTGACAAAGTATGGGGAAGAGCTTATTCTCTGTAAAACGGTTTTACCAAGTACGGACTCCGGCAAGATCGAGTTATTTAGTCAGGACCTGGAGGCTCGGTTTGGATATGGCCTGCCTCGTTTTGAATCGGTGGAGAGTCAATATCCACTTTCAATAATCTCACCCTCGTCTTTGAAAAGGACCAATTCAACTTTTGGTGGTTGTGTCCTCTCTGAAGGGCAGGAAGAAGTTGAGATCAACCCACGTGACGCTGAAGTTCGAGGTATTTCAGACAATGATAAAGTACGAGTTCACAACGAGCGTGGTGAGACATTACTAACCGCACGGATTACTGACGCTGTCTTGCCTGGAGTGCTTTACACTCCGAAGGGTACATGGCTATCCGCAAGCAAAAATGGTCAAACCGTTAATGCACTCCTTGATGCGAAAATTCGAACAGATATTGAGGACGGGGCCTGTTGCAACGAGGCGTTCTGTGAAGTTAATTCGATTCAATAAAGGTGAGACAATAGGACTAACCCAAACTGTAATAAACTGAAGCAAAAAAATAAATATTCATATGCCGATAAATAAATCGCTTGTCGATCTGGAAGAAATAGAAAAATTAAATATTGCTCATTATGAAGAAAGCGCGGAGTCATTTCGTCTTGGTACTAAAGATCATGATGTAAGTCAAAATATAGCTGCTTTGCTAGACGCGCTTCCCAAAGAAAAAACTCTCGATATTCTTGATTTTGGTTGTGGTCCTGGCCGGGACTTATGTGTTTTTAAGGAATTGGGACATAGACCGACAGGCTTGGACGGCTGCAAAGAATTTTGTAAAATGGCGCAAGAGCAAAGTGGCTGTCCAACTCTAAATCAACAATTTCTCAAACTTGAATTGGAAGAAAACAGTTACGATGGAATTTTTGCTAATGCGTCGTTGTTTTGTGTTCCAAGTCAAGAACTTCTCAGGGTTTTAACAGAATTACACTCTGCTTTAAAAAAAGATGGTATTTTATTTTCTTCTAATCCCAGAGGAAATGCGGAGGGTTGGCAGGGGCAACGCTACGCTCATTACATGGAATTTGAGACCAGTCAATTATTTCTTCAGCAAGCCGGCTTTAAAATAGTTGAGCATTTTTACCGTCCTGAAGGAAAACCTAAGGAAGAGCAACCATGGTTGGCTATTGTGAGTCAGCGCAATGAATCTTAATGGTATATGTGAAAATCATTAAATATCAATATAATTATAAATTTCTATTTTAGCTCGAGGTTAAGTTACTTTGAGACAGCTTTGTTCATTATTTTTTAAAATAAATTGACAATTATGCATAAATAATAAATTACTATTAATAGAATTATTTATAATACAGCATGTGTAATCATCATAACTTAAATTAAATGTCAAAAAATTATTTTCCTAAGACAAAATTTATTTTGGTTTTGATGTTGTTGTTTGTGCTGTTCTTTCAATCAACATTACCAAATTTTCAGAATAAAATATATTTTCAAACTAGCCTTGGAGACTTAATATATGTTGACTGCCAAGATGAAGAGCACTCACACCCTCCACTATCTCCAAGTGATCAATCAAACGATTCAGAACAACTTGTTAATTTAGACTCATTTAAGTCTTTCTTTATTATTATTAAGAGACCTATTATTGCTTACTCTATTGATGGTGATAAGTATTTCAAAAATTATAAAAAACTCCCCAAATTATTAGCAGAGCAGTTCCTACCTGCAAGAGGCCCCCCCCTTTTTGAAGTTTGATAATTTTAGATAAATAGTAGTAAATCTATAACTTCGAAATAATAAACTAAATATGAAAAATATTTTTCTTGTACTGGTATGTATACTTGTATCGTTTGATATTTTTGCTCAAGTTGTTCGTCAGAAAGATTCTCATGAGCATGGTGCGGCTATAATAAAGATGGTCATGGAAGAAGAAAAACTTCAGGTAGAATTTGAAGTGCCTTCCGAAAGTTTGATAGGTTTTGAGCATTATCCAAAATCACAAAGCAAGAGGGAGAATTTTAATAAAGCCATAAAAATCCTCTCCGACCCCTCCAAACTTTTCTCGAAAACTACTAAGGCTGAATGTATTTTAGTAGGTATGAATGTTTCCCAAAGCCTATTCTCCCACGAGGAAGAACATGGTGATGAAGCTGAAGAGGAACATGGTCATGATGAGTCAGAAAAAGAAGAAGAACATGGTCATAATGAGTCAGAAAAATCTGAAATTCATTCTGAATTCAAATCCAACTATTACTGGAATTGTCAACATTTAGATGAGATTGATTCTATAGGAACTCAACTAATGACCTTTTTTCCCCAGATTGAGGAAATTCGGGTTAATTGGATTTCTAATAATGGTCAAGGTTCACTTGAGTTAGAATCTAAGGATGATCGAATAAAAGGATGGAAATAATCCATGGCTGAGACAATTTTAGATTTTAAAAATGTTTGTTTCAGTTGGAAAAATTCTGGCAGAGAGTTATTAAATCTGCCAGAATTGCTCGTGAATCAACATGATCATGTTTTTTTGCAAGGACCAAGTGGAAGTGGTAAGTCAACCTTACTTGCTCTTGTTGGTGGAATTTTAGTTTCAGAATCAGGAACCCTTAAGGTGCTTGGAACAGAAATAAAGAGTCTTTCTAGTTCCGCAAGGGATTCTTTTAGAGTCGATCATATTGGCTTCATCTTCCAGCTTTTCAATCTTCTGCCGTACCTCTCGATTGAAGAAAATGTAATACTACCGCTAAGTTTCTCAAAAATTCGTTCCAAGAGGGCTGGTAGGACAAAAGTTGATCAAGTCAAAGAAGCCCAGAGGCTTTTAAAAGCATTAGGACTAGGGGAGCAGCTAGCAGAGAAAAGTCCAGTAACTGAGCTAAGCGTAGGTCAGCAGCAAAGAGTCGCAGCAGCAAGGGCTTTAATTGGTAATCCTGAATTGATTATTGCGGATGAACCCACTTCTGCTTTAGATGCAGACCTTCGTCATTCCTTTCTTGATCTACTCTTCAGTGAATGCAAAAAAGCAGGAAGCACCTTACTCTTTGTAAGTCATGATTCCTCACTAAGCGAGCTTTTCAAAAAGAAATTTTCAATGAATGAAATAAATATTATCAAGAATTAAGGATTTAATGATAAATTTATTTGTTAGGAGTTTATGGAATAGAAGAAGTACAGCAGTTCTTACAATTTTTTCTATTTCTATTAGTGTTACTTTATTGCTTGGTGTAGAAAATATTCGTCAAGGAGTAAGGGGTAGTTTCAGTAGTGCAGTATCTGGGACAGATATTATAGTTGGAGCTAGGGGAGGCTCATTACAACTTCTTCTATATTCAATTTTTCGTATAGGTAACGCTCCTAATAATCTTAGTTGGGAAAGTTATATTGAATTTAACAATGATAAAAGAGTGAAATGGACGATACCTATATCCTTAGGAGATTCCCATAGGGGGTTTAGGGTACTAGGTACCAACCAAAACTATTTTAAGTATTTTCGTTATGGGAGTAAAAAGAAATTAGGATTTTCCAAGGGGAAATCATTTTCAAAACTTTTTGATGCAGTGATTGGAAGTGAAGTAGCAAGAAATCTCAATTATCAGCTGAATGAAGATATAATAATTGCTCACGGAACTGGGAATAAATCCTTTCTTAAGCATGATGACAGACCTTTTAAAGTGGTAGGTATTCTACGCCCTACAGGAACTCCAGTCGATCAAACTGTTCACGTCAGTTTAGAAGGAATTACTGCTATGCACATTGACTGGGAAAGTGGAGCTCCCCCCATGGAAGGAGAAAGCCTTAGTTCAGAAGATATTTTGAAAAGAGACCTAAAATCTGAGGAAATAACCTCATTTCTTATTGGCTTGAAATCCAAGATACATGTATTTAGCTTACAGCGTGAAATAAATACTTATAAAGAAGAACCACTTAGTGCAATTATGCCTGGAGTTGCTCTTCAAGAGCTTTGGAATATACTAAGGACAGCAGAAACAGGATTAAGAGTAATCTCCTGGTTCGTTCTTTTTACCGGACTTCTAGGGATGTTAACTGCTTTGTTGTCGGGACTTAATGAGCGCAGAAGAGAAATGGCAATACTTCGATCGGTTGGAGCTGGACCAAGTACAATATCCTTTTTACTTATTTTTGAAGCTGTGTTTTTAACTTTTACAGGTATTCTTTTTGGCCTGTGTTTTTTATATATCACATTATTTGTTTCAAGGCCGCTATTAGAAACATACTTCGGTTTATTCCTTCCTATTAATCCACCAAGTTTCAAGGATTTATTTTTACTAGGAGGAATTATACTGGCCGCAATGTTTATGGGAGTAATTCCAGCATTTAAGGCTTATCGTCAATCACTTGTAGACGGTATGACAATACGTTTATAAACATAAAGGAAAAAATATGGTAAAAATTATTAAAAGTTTTGTTCTATTTACTTTTTTAGTTCTTCCATCTCTTGTTTCAAGTTCAAATTTTGAGACAAAATTGGTTACCTGGTCAGATTTGAGAAAACTAAACTACAAAACAGGAGAGATGCCTGAAAGCATAAGGAAATTAATGGGCAAACCGATAAAAATACCAGGATTTGCTGTCCCTTTGGAGGGTGATGATGGTTTTGAATATGTTAAAGAGTTCCTGCTTGTTCCGACTTTTGGGGCGTGTATCCATGTCCCACCACCACCACCAAATCAAGTAATTCACGTAATATTGGATAAGTCGGTACATTTTGAGAAGCTTATGTACGCTGTTTGGGTTAGTGGTATCGTTGAAATAGGAGAATACTTTATAGAAGGTTCGAATGATTTTGGCCAGCAGACTTATGATACTGAAACTACTTATTTAATTAGAGGTCAGAAGGTTGAGGAATATGATTAATATTTATCATTATTCATATTCCATTAATATAGAATTTTAATCAACTTAACATCAGTTAAATAATTACTATCTATAATGAATTTATTATACTAATTCATCGTTAATTTAACGATATTCTGGCTGGAAATTTCTTGTAAATAAATGAAGTAATTCAACATTCTGAGATGGTCACCTTATTGAACAATACTGTTGGCAACTAAAATAGATAATTTAAGTTATTATATTTAACTTTTAAAGTATAAGTATGATCCAGCACCTAATAGATTAACTCAAGAGCTACTGATGCAACTCTATCTCAATGGCAGGATAATTCATCTTTCTGCTTATGACTAACAGGGAAGGAGCTTCAATTTACTATTTCTTTATGCACGAAGTTTTAAATTATCGGGGTCACATGGCGATTCCTGAATCACACGAGCAGGCCTTCGTTCACCAAGGATTTCAATTTCCAACGATGTTCCAATGTCGCCGTTACCGCTTAGGACATAAGCCAGTGCCAGACTCTTTCCAATACTGTGTCCATAACAACCGGAGGTAGCACGGCCGATCATTTCTAAATCAACAATTTCTCAAACTTGAATTGGAAGAAAACAGTTACGATGGAATTTTTGCTAATGCGTCGTTGTTTTGTGTTCCAAGTCAAGAACTTCTCAGGGTTTTAACAGAATTACACTCTGCTTTAAAAAAAGATGGTATTTTATTTTCTTCTAATCCCAGAGGAAATGCGGAGGGTTGGCAGGGGCAACGCTACGCTCATTACATGGAATTTGAGACCAGTCAATTATTTCTTCAGCAAGCCGGCTTTAAAATAGTTGAGCATTTTTACCGTCCTGAAGGAAAACCTAAGGAAGAGCAACCATGGTTGGCTATTGTGAGTCAGCGTAATGAATCTTAATGAATTAGTGAATGCTAGAAGGTTTCTCATTCAGTACTAAATAACGTGGTTTTAGGACTTTTTCGAATAAATAAGTATTAATTTAAAACACATGAAAAACCAACACAGTCCTATCTTATTTCTACCTCATGGCGGAGGACCATTGCCTCTTCTGGGAGACACAAATCATCAGGAGATGATAAAATTTATGCATGAAATTATCCCGAGCCTTGGTATACCTGCATCAATTCTGATCATCAGCGCTCATTGGGAAGAAGAGCTAGTAACAATCACAAGTGGTAATAATCCGTCCTTAATCTATGATTATTACGGATTTCCGGAAGAATCGTATCAGCTTGAATATCCTGCACCCGGGGCACCTGTACTTGCGCACAAAATTTCGGATCTACTGAGGGAAAACGGTATTGAAAGTAAATTGTCAGACCAGCGTGGTTTTGATCATGGTGTTTTTGTTCCGTTGAAAATACTGTTCCCTGAAGCAAATATCCCCTGTGTCCAGTTATCACTCTTGAATAATTTAGATCCGGAATCGCATCTTAAAATAGGTAAGGCATTGTCAAAGTTGAGCTCAGAAAATACTTTAATCATTGGTTCAGGATTATCGTTCCATAATATGCAGTCCCTGATGTCTCTAAAAAATTCTCTTGACCATAAAAATGAGGAATTCGAAATGTGGTTGATTGACGCCTGTACCAATCAAAATTATGCTCCAAATGTGCGTGAGCAAAAACTAATAAAGTGGGCAGAAGCACCTTTTGCAAGGTATTGTCAGCCAAGAGAGGAGCACTTGCTGCCCTTACATGTTTGTGCAGGAGCAGGAGGATCTGCGGCAAAGCTTGTTTTTGACGGTAAGATAATGGGAAAAAAGACGAGTGCTTTTTTATGGAATTAAATTGTTTATAGTCTGACTAAGACTTTCATGAACTGACTGCGGTCATTCCACCTGCTCCTATCAACAATCCACCTCCAATCCGATGAGACCAACGCTGAATTTTAGACATCCGCAATCTTTTCCCTGTGTAACTCGCAAGTAGCGCATAGGCAATTACTATCATGATTGCCAGCACAAAAAATGTTCCACCAAGCACTACTGCCTGAGGTCCAAACGGTAGTTCAGGTTCCATAAATTGAGGCATAAAAGCCAGGAAAAAGATGATACTTTTTGGATTCAGCGCTGTAGTCACATATGCGTTTCTCAATATTTCACGGGAAGTATTCTGCTTATCTTTTACAGGAATCTCAATTTCATCTGTAGAGTTCCTCCACATTTTAATTCCCAACCAAATCAAATAAGCTGCTCCAAACCATTTGAAAAAATAAAACGCTGTTGCAACTGTTTCCAATAACAAACCTACTCCTAAAAAGGAAAGTATCAGTGCGGTCAAGTCTCCAAGTCCCACTCCTACAACCAAAGCCATAACCGCTGATCTTCCTCTTAAAAGAGAATAACTGATCACCAAAATCAGAGTTGGACCTGGAATCAGCAAAAATGTTGTAGTGATAAATGTATAGGTTAACCAGGTTTCGAGAGGCATCTTTTTAATCTCTTTTCTTTTTAATCTCTTTTTGGGCTAATCTCAATTTTGTGAAGTAAGCAGGGTTGTGAATTCCCTGCCTTGGAGTATGTGTTATTATGCGCGTAATTTTAAATTATCCGGATCACAGGGTGATTCCGGGATCACACGGGCAGCTCGACGTTCACCAAGTATTTCGATTTCTAACTCTGTTCCAATGTCTCCGTTTCCACTTTTGACATAGGCCAGCGCTAGACTTTTTCCAATACTGTGTCCGTAACAGCCTGAGGTAGCACGGCCTACCATTTCGCCATTGCGGAAAATAGGTTCGCTGCCTAATGCATCTGCATCAGTAACATCAATTTCTAGCGTGACAAATTCCTGGGCAACTCCAGTTTCTTTTTGCTTAAGCAGAGCTTCTTTGCCCACAAACTCATCTTTTTTGAGGCGTACAAAACGGCTGAGTCCGGCTTCCAGGATCGAATATTCACGAGTCAAATCGGACCCCCACATGCGGTATGATTTTTCGAGACGCATTGATTCCATGGCGTACATGCCAAAGTGCCGCAAACCAAACTCTTCTCCGGCCTCAACAATTGAATCAAATAAATGAACTTGTTGATCAATTGGATGGTGAAACTCCCAGCCAAGTTCGCCCACAAAGTTGACACGCAAAGCCAGTAAGGAAACACCGGCAACTGTAATTCGCTGTGAAGTGAGCCACGGAAATCCGTCATTAGTGAGGTCCGCATCCGTAATTTTTGACAGCAGATCACGCGAGCGTGGACCGCAAACCACCAATGTACCATGTTCGAGAGTAATATTTTTCAGGCCTACGCTACCGTCACGCGGGAGTGTACGCAGTAAAACATCGTGGTCGTGACGTTCAGCAGAACCGGAACTGACTGCAAAAAATTTATCGCCGTCACGTGTAATCGTGAATTCAGATTCAACACCTCCAGAAGCTGTGAGCGCGTGTCCTAATACAGTACCGCCTTGTTTAATAGGAAGGCGGTTGGCTATCATTTTATTTAAATAATCTTCCGCTCCAGGACCAGAAATTTGGTGTTTAGTGAAAGAAGTTAAATCAAGTAAACCGACTTTTTCACGCACGGCTTTCACTTCTTCACCAACTGTTTCAAACCAGTTTGTGCGGCGAGTACGGAAACTGTATTTGTTGAAAGGTTCTGTACCTTCTGGTGCAAACCAGTTTGGTCGTTCCCAGCCGTAACGTTGACCAAACGCCGCATTAAGGGCTTTTTGCCGCTCATAAATTGGACTCATTTTTGCGGGCCGCGCCGCTGTGCGTTCTTCAAAATCATAATGAATCTCAAAAACATGTTCGTAACATTCTTCGTTTTTAGCTTTGATAAAATCACGTGTTGACTGAGTTGCGCTGAAACGTCGAGGGTCAACACCCATCATGTCAATACTTGGAGAACCTTCAACAATCCATTCCGCGAGATGTCTTCCGGAACCTCCTGCGGCAGTGATGCCGAAACTGTGTCCTTCAGAAAGCCAGAAATTGCGTAATCCCCAGGCTGGTCCTACCATCGGATTGCCATCCGGAGTGTAAGCGATTGGACCGTTGATGTGGTCTTTTATTCCAGCTGTTTCAAACAATGGGACACGCTCACCGGCAGCGATTATGTGCGGTTCAAGACGTTCTAAATCTGGCGGCAAAAGCTCTTTACCAAAACCTTCCGGAACTCCGTCCAGTCCCCAACACGGTGCACCTTTTTCGTATGGGCCCAGAATCAAACCGTCTGCTTCTTGGCGCATGTAATACGAAGAATCGCTTTCACGTAAAACCGCCATTTCAGGATTTCCTGCCCGGTTGTATTCAACTAACTCCGGAATTGGTCCTGTCACGATAAACTGGTGTTCAACTGGTACAACTGGCAATTCCAGTCCGACCATGCGTCCGGTTTCACGTGCATAATTTCCGGTGCAGGAAATCACAACATCACAGGTAATGTCACCTTTGTTGGTGCTGACAACCCATTCGTCATTCGGCTTTTGAGCCATGGAAGTGACTTCAACTTCAGAGTACGTTTCCGCCCCGTTGGCGCGTGCACCTTTGAGCATGGCCATTGTTACATCGACCGGCGCCACATGACCGTCGTCTGGATGATAAAGCGCACCGACGAGGTCATCAACTTTGGCAAACGGCCAGAGTTTTTTGATTTCAGCAGGGCCAATCATTTCAAAAGGTACACCTATCGTGGATGCAGTTCCACAATAACGCTTGTACTCATCCATACGTTCCTGATTGCGTGCGAGACGCAGATTTCCGGTTTTGTGAAAACTTACATGCTGACCGGTTTCCGCTTCGAGTCTTTGGTACAAGTCCACGCTATATTTATGGATTTTACCAACACTATAACTCATGTTGAACAACGGCAACAATCCAGCTGCATGCCAGGTGGAGCCGGAAGTGTATTCGATCTTCTCCACAAGCACTACATCGTTCCAACCCATTTTTGCCAAATGGTACAAGGTGCTGGCGCCGATTACGCCTCCTCCGATGACTACTGCTCTATAATGTGACTTCATTTTTCAAACTCTTGCGATTCGATAAGGTTTCGTGAAAGTGGCCTGCTTTTATTACTATTATTCACTTTATTAAAAAACAGGGCGAAAAAAAATACGTTCCTAACTCATGACACAACCAGTATCTTTTGTATATTTAAATGCCAATGTACACTCTTCGTCTTTGAAAGAGTCTGAGCGGTATTGTTCATAAGTCGCTAAACTGGGAAAAGGAAATAGTGCTAATGCAATATCATTTGCTCCTTCTGAAGGTAGAAAATAATCATGAAACGCACCTCCAAATCTTCCACTAGAGGAATCCATAGTTTTGCATAGTGCTCAAAGTCATCCTATATTAATGGATCTATTTTGTATAGCAAGTAGCAAGTGACCATTTATTCCAGTCTGAAATGTGTTTGCTGTTTTTGAGTCCTCTATGTTTTGATCTTAGAAACTTCATCCCGAAGGACGGGAACAGCTTTGAAAAGATCTCCGACAATTCCGTAATCAGCTACTTTAAAGATAGGCGCATCCGGATCTTTGTTGACGGCAACAATGACTTTGGAACCTGACATTCCTGCCAAGTGCTGAATTGCTCCTGAAATACCCAATGCAAAATAAAAATCAGGAGTAACCATTGTTCCGGTTTGACCAACCTGGTGCTTGTGAGGTAGCCATCCCGCGTCACAGACAGCGCGTGACGCACCAAAGGCAGCACCTAAGTCTTTAGCTAAAGGTTTTACGAAATCACATCCTTCTGTACCGCCTACACCACGTCCAGCGGAAACGATGATACTTGCTTCGTTAAGTTCTACTTCGTCACTCACCTCTACTTGAACTTCTTTGACCTTCAGTTTTGGATGTCCTGCTGGTATTGAGAGCGAGACAGTGTTTGCAGGAGCCGGAGATGTTTCTTCCGCTGCAAAAAATCCACTGCGTATACTGATGACTCGCAAACCGTCTTTTCT
>ERZ1046876.1290-NODE-1290-length-16688-cov-5.790417_pt1 | contig 16688 bp, 11 predicted proteins | sample MGYA00383094_ERZ1046876 | MGnify/ENA primary metagenome ERZ1046876 (study PRJEB29581, sample SAMEA5548364) | metagenome | biome: marine; feature: coastal; material: water | depth 50 m | study: Short-term variability in the microbial, nano- and picoplankton...
GCATATCCCGCCGGTTAGTCGGTTGATGTAGGAAGTTGTTACAGTGCATGGGCAGTTTATTAAAAATTCTTTTACTATTTTCTATTTCGCAATCAAGAAACTCGCAAGGAACCAAATTTCTTTTCGGGTATGGGTGGGGTAACGGTTGATTTCGGCGTCAGGGCTTGGTTTTCTATTTCACGGACTTGCATATCAATTATTATCTATTTATGGTGAAAGGGCTGCGGGCAAAATTTATAAATCATTTGATATACAATAGCTCAATTTAATGATTTTAGGAATATATATTATTGACTATAGAATATCTATATTTGACATATGTATATTGTGCCAAAAATGCAGAAATCTCATATTCACTTTGCAGATCTAGTAGCGGATGCCCGCCAGTTTTTTCTGGGACTGCCCAAAAACGAACACCTGTTTAATATCGTAAGTGTTGGATGCGAACGTTGTTTGCCTGGTTATACCGTGGATCGGGCCAGAGTTAGTTTCTCAGTCATGGAACTAGTGGTGAAAGGGCAGGGTAAGGTGGTGCTCGATGGTGTAGATCATCCCCTGTCTCCCGGTTCATTGTTTTTTTATCAAAAGGGAGTGTCTCACAGGATTGAGAATCATAACCGCCGGCCCATGCTTAAATATTTTATCGCCTTTTCGGGAAAAGATTATGTAGTCACACGATCAAATTTTTTTTTGATGGAATCTGCTTTTGTTCGATTGCAAAACTACTCAGAGCTTTCAGAGCTCTTTGAGCTCATTCTTTTAAATACCGCAAATAAGTCTTTGGTTTCTGGAGAAATTTGTATCAACCTACTGCGGGTTCTTTTGCTAAAGGTTGCGGAGAAAATTAATAGCCAACCAGCTCGAGAATCCCGAGCCTGGAGTACTTATGAGAGGGTGCTCCTGCACTTACGGGAAAATTATCTGCGGTTAGAGTCGATGAATCAGTTGGCGAAAGAAACTCATTTGGACCCCGCTTATCTTTCTCGGGTATTTAAACATTTTCACAAGGAATCTCCTTACGGTTGCCTAGTTCGGATGAAAATGGAGCATGCCGCTTCGCTCCTGCTCAAGTCAGGAAGGTTAGTGAAGGAAATTGCCTATGAGCTTGGTTTTGAAAATCCGTATCATTTTTCCCGTACTTTCAAAAAATTCTATGGAGTCTCTCCATCCGGTTTCATTCACCGTTCTGTCTAAGGTTTCCCTTCTTTAATTTTCCCTGTGCTATATTTCTTTTTTTTAGCAGGCTAGATTTCAGGGGTAAGTCGTTTTTTTTGATTTACATTATGTTCACTTTTGGCACCGTTTAGGTTTTATTTAAAAACTTTTATTGAAGCACCTTCATTTTAAACGCATTCAAATTGTATGCCGAGATAGCTCAGTTGGTAGAGCAACGCATTCGTAATGCGTAGGTCGTCGGTTCGATTCCGATTCTCGGCTCCATTTTTATTCTGGTTTTTCATGATGTGCGGAAGACGCTTGCACTTTTCAGGTTGGGGTTGTAACCGATATGGTGTGTCTCTCGTACGATTTTTGGTTCTGTTATTGTTTCTTCTGCAAATCAGCTGTTCTGATTCAGCAGAATCAAATGATGCCCCAAAAAAACATCACAGCAGTTTGGTGATTCGAGAAAAAGTAAAACTTTTAGAATCAAAGATTGAATCCTTACGGTGGGAAAATGCTCGCCTCTCGTTGAAGATTCGAAGTGAAAATGGATCGAGAATGGTCAAGGACAAGAAGACGGGTCTTTGGCATTTTGATGTTGAAAGGATTCCTTACACCGGGATGGTTGTGGAAAAGTTTCCTGACGGTTCACCCCGGGCAGAAGCCAGTTTCTTGAAGGGTAGAAAGGATGGGATGGAAAGATTTTGGTACAAAAATGGGATTCTTAAGGAAGAAAGCCATTGGTTTGATGGTCTTGCTGAAGGGATCATGAACACTTGGACCGAGGAAGGCACATCCAAGCGAATTATTAAGTTCAAGAAGGGAGAACTGATTGAGGTTCTCAAAGAGTGAGCAATCGTTTTTAGTAAGGAAACTGTAAACCTCGAGGGAGAGAAGTGGGACCTAACCAATGTGGGCGTTCGCAAAAAATAGGCAAGTCTGGCAATGGAGCCAGAGCAGGATTAGGATTGGGCCTTAGGTTTGTGATGACTTCAGGGATCATGATTTGAAAAGCCTCCAAGGGGGAACCGTAAGCAAATGTTAGCAATAAATCATGCCTTTGATTGGGACGATCAGTGTGATGGTAATCCAATACTTTTACCGACCCGCCTGCTGCTTTCTGGTCAGGACAAAAGTAAAAAAGTTCATCCGGAGTGGATCGGTCGAAGCGAATGAGTATGTCACCTTGGCCAGTGCCATTTCCTAAAATGCCACGATTATAAGCCAAGTCGGAATCCTCTGGATCAGTACCGACCATAAAGGCTTTTGCATAGGTTGAGCTGTCGGGTCTCAGCCGGTAGTTAAGGTTACGGTCGATGTATAAAGTTCTAGAGCTTGTAGAGTTTTCATCGAGATCAGGATCGCCTTTGATGTCAAAGCGTCCATTTTTCCAGATGACCGGAAGTAGGATTTCTATGGCAACGAGTTGTACGGTTTTCCATTGAATGTCATGTTCGTGGACTGCTTTGAGGATGGGAAGCATGGCTTGTTCACGAATTCGGTCTGGAGTAAAGCGGGAAATATGACGCCATTCATTTCTCCAGTTATGCTGAAATGCTACAGCCCACCTTTGCTGTGCGGTGATAGCTTCAGGAGGGAAAGGTATAGAATGGATATTGATTAGATCATTACGCAGTGATTGATTGCGAATATTCTCGACCAGAAACTTAAAGTTCTCCTCTGGTAAGGAAAAGATAGATGAATTATAAAGACTTTTAAAATTTTGATTTCTAAACGAGTCAAAAACTTTACGACCTAGTGCTTCTTTAGGATGCACTTGAGAAAATGAAGTAGATGTAACTGAAAGAATAAAAGTGGTACTGATGATGTGGGTAATGATTCGGAACATGATCATTAGCGTATGGAATTCTCTTAATCCGACAAGCTGTAAGAAGTAGAAAAAGTGTTCATTTTTCTGCTACGATTGAAATTGGATCATGAAATGCAAAGAACTCCAATAAATGAAAAGAAGCAGTCTATTAGAAAGCAGACAATTAGAGGCATTCGAAGTGCTTTGCAGAACTGGAAGTTTTACTGAAACAGCGAAGCAACTTTTTCTCACTCAGTCAGCAGTTAGTCACTCGATGAAGTCGCTGGAGGAGGAGCTAGGTTGTAAGCTTTTTCGCAGACAGGGAAAAAAGTTTTCCATTACGGAAGCCGGAGATCGGTTACTTAGGTTTGCTCGACCTTACCTTGGGGAGATGCAGGTATTACGTCAGGAATTGAACGGCTTTGAAAAGTTCGGGTCTGGCAGGTTACGGCTCGGAGCGAGTGAGCAAGCATGCCGTTTTTTATTACCTCCTATTTTAGCAAAATTTAAAGAAGCTCACCCCAAATGTCGGTTTGAAGTCAAAGCTGAAGATACCCCTCAGTGTCTTGAAATGCTAAACTTAGGTGAAATTGACTTAGCTATCACTTTGGAACCGGTCAAAAGTAGCGAGATTGATTTTGTGCCTTGTTTTTCAGATGAATTGCGGCTCGTTGTTCTCCCCGATCATCGTTGGAGTCTGACGGGAAAGATAGATTGGAACCAAGCGGTTGCCGAAAATTTCATACTTTATAATCGTTCAAGTTATACTTTTCGTGCTTTAAATGATTACCTAAATGAGAAAGGTGTAAAATTAAACTCATTCATGGAAATGAGTAGCCCAGAAGCCACCAAGGAACTTATAAAAGTTGGGATGGGTATAAGCGTTATGGCATCATGGTCCGTTGAGGAAGAGTGTAGTCGAGGAGAATTAAATAGTCTATCCCTAGGATTCCCAAAACTTACAAGAACTTGGGGCATTTCTGTTCGGAGAGGAAGGATACTGAACAAAGCAGAACGAATTTTTATTAAAATTGGAGAAGAATCAGGCTGTCATTGGATGGTAAGTAAAAAGAGGTAAGTTTTTTCCAGAAAAGTTGTTTTCTTGCATGTAGATTCAAATGCATACAAAAAAAGAATATGAAACTTAGAAATGGATTGCTTTTTATCATAGGTCTTACATGCGGTAATTTTGATTTTACCTATGGACAAAGTCGTTCTCTTCCCGGAGATTCTAGAAGCTTTGTGCTTTGTCCTGTACAAGATGTGAAAACTTCTGTGTCTCCAACATCGGATGCGGGTAGATATGGGGTCGAAAGCTTGGTAGATGGTAAATTACCCCCCAATGGGTGGCGCTCTTCATGGAGTGTATGGATGAAGAAAAACCCAACCTTTATCTTTGATGTAGGCTCCACCAAAAGAATCGGGGTTATTCGTATATATTACCAGCCATGGGATCGAGTTCAGGAGCTTTCCAAGGTAAAGATTGAAGTAAGTCTCGATAATCAAAACTTTATGCTTTTCAATGAGTATTCTGGTTTCGTGGCTGAAAAAGGGAAAGCCGCTTGGGCAGAAATTGATTTAAAGGCGATTAAGGCAAGATATTTTCGAATCACGCCGTCTTATGACGGTTGGGGCCATCAATGGGGAGAAGTGGAGTTTTGGGAAATTGCCAACTAATAAAATCCGTCTGTTTTTTAGATCGATAAGCTTGGGCAACGATGAGTGACTTGCCTTTACCTCCTCATCAATTGGCTCCTCCTGTGCACATAAAAAGGGCTCAAGGTTTTTTTGATTTAGAAATGTTTGATGATGTGCAACTAGAACTGCGTGCAGTTCCTGACATCATGCCCTGGTCTAAGGAAAAGAAGGCACTGCTTACTTTTCTGCATCAGGAGATTGCAGATTGGAGTATGATGCAATCTTTCGCCAGGAGCCTGCGCCATGAGTTTCCTGATGAAGAAGTGTGGTGGGTGTCTGAAGCCTATGCCACCAGACGGTCGGAATCTGTAGAGAGTGCCAGGGAAATACTGTTAGATGGATTGGTGAAGCACAATGAAAGTGCGATTATTCGCTACAACCTAGCCTGTTATGCATCACTTTTAAAAAATCCAAAAGAATGTATTGATTTGTTGAAAGAGGCTGTTCAACGTGATCAGAAATATAAAGTGATGGCGTTGGCAGATGAAGACCTGAAGCCGGTTCATAAGGCTCTACTTCAACTGGGGTGGGGTGGGGGTGTCGATTGAGAAAGCAAAGGGATCCTGGTTACAGTTTGATAGAACTTTTGGTGATTCTTTTAATCATTGGGATTTTATTGAGTATCTTGTTGGTAGGTTTTTCATATGTACAGGAAAAGCAAAATGAAAAAAAAGCTCACCTAGAGCTGTCAGCCTTGGAGGTTGGGATAACTAGTTATTTTCGAGAGTTTGGAGATTTCCCAAATTGCCCTGAAGAAGTTTGTACGCCGGGGGAATGTTTGTTTCTATCTATGATTGGCTTTCATAATGCAATGGGTGGTTTGGAAGTTCCACCCAATCGTGCTACATTACCCGCTGGATTACTTGGTTTTGATACAGCAGTTTTCGATGAAGCTGAGATCCCAGACTTTTCTCGCAATGATGGCAATTCCTTGAAAATTTGGATATCCAACATCTTATCAAAAGACCCAAGCTTTCTTGATCCCTGGGGTAATGAGTATCAGTACGAGTATCCCAGAAAAGACAATGCAGGGGGTTATAAAATTTTTTCATTAGGCCCAGACGGAGAAACAACTGGAAAGTTTGCCGAAGATGATATCTTTCCTTTGTAATTGGTTTTTTTTGTGAGGAGGTCTTTTAAAACGCAGCGGCTCCCTGTTCTAAAAGTCTTTCGCGAATGATTCGGAGGGGTTCATTTTCTGGACTATCAGGATACTGTTCAAGAAGAAGGTCGATGTCCGTGAGGGCCTTTTCAAGCTTACCTGAAATATATAAAAGCATTGCCCGCTGGGCTCGGGAATAACGGTCATCGGGAGAAATAGCTAAGATGGTTCCGAGGTATCTAAGTTGGGATACTGGGTCGTTTTCGCTTTCAGCAATCTGTACTAGATTATGAAGCATTCTTTTAATGATGTCTTTCTTTGCAGATGGTTCAAATGCGAGATCTTTGAGCTTAAAACCGGAAAGCTTTGCCGCTTGGTTTCGGTTAATGATTTTCCCCCCAAAAGAATCAATGATTAATTCTTTTGCCCCTTGTCGCTTATTTTTGCCTAGATCGTTATTGGATGATGGTTCTCTATATATCGCTAAAAAGTGCCCGGGAATACTCAATCCAGAAACATTTAAATTTAGCCTGTTGGCCAATTCAATGAACAGAATAGAAAGAGTTATGGGCAGGCCTTCACGGTCGTCTATAACTTCGTTTATATAACTATTTGAGCGATGGTGGTAATCGAGAGTACTTCCATGAAATCCCATTTCAGAAAAGAGCTGTTGCACAAGAATTCTGACTCTTTGTTCGTCGTTAGCTTCTTTGGGGAAAATTGCCTGTATACTATCTGCCAAGAGATCAGCCCTTTTAAGGTAGTCGTTGAGATTAAAATGCTCATTGTCAATGCGAGCGATAAGCAGGGCAGATCTTAGCAGGTCGATAGAATTATCATCTGCATGGCTAAGAGATTTCACCAGTTCTGCGATGACCAATCGTTCCCGAACTTCTTGGGCTAGCCATTCAATTTTAATTGATTTTTGCCTTAGTTCTTCGGAATAATCTTCAAGGATTTGCGGTGCTATTTCTCCAATTTCTAAAATCTGATCTACTTCTTTGTCTTTTACATGTGGATGTAGCGAAAGATCACGAGTAAGCTTACGCACTTTATCACGCAATTTTGAGCTGACTTTTTCTGTTGGAAATCTTTTAGCAAAACGAAAATTACGAAAAGTGGCTGTGGGTTCACGAAATTTACAAATTCCAACAAGCCCGCTTGTTTTCTCAAAATCTAATACATCAATCACAACCTCCTTGTTTACCGAGCAAATGATACGACCATTATCTTCAAACTTAACATGAATGTGATTCCATTTTCCAGGTAAGTAAGCCTGACTTTCAACAGTTTTAAGAATGTTCCAGTTGTACACACTCGGACCCGCAAAGTGAGTGAGTCTGAGCGATCCGTTTGTTGGATAAAATCCATAGTGAGAACCTGCTTCATCCGAGCAAAAAACAAGGCCTGCCGCACCACTCTCATCATCAAGTTTGACCTCAACTTCCAACTCGAAAGGTGCGGCGATTAACCCGATTTGATTAAGGCATAACATACGACCACCAAATCCATTACCGAATCCAGTAGCCCTAATCTCACCTGCTCTTTGCTTCCATGCACCATCCATCATCGCTTCCCATTGTAATTTATCCAAGTTGCCAATAGTTAGCCACTTATCGAAAGGAATCGGTTTTGAATTTTCGCCGATTAGATTTTTTAATGTATTAACAGGGACCCCGAAGCCCATCGCTCCGCCCGATTTAATTGATAAAATAGAGACGACTTCTCCCTCTAAATTAATCACCGGGCTTCCGCTGCTGCCAGGTTCGATAGGGACTGCCACTTGAATCATGGGGCGCCCATCCCCAAATTCTAATTCACGGATTGCGGCAATTACCCCACGACTGACACTAAAGCTATACCCCAATGGGTTGCCCAGGGAGAGGATGGTTTCGCCAGCTTTGAGAGTTGATGAGTCCCCAAGAGGTAGGGGGACTAGGTTGTAGGCATCAATCGAAAATAAGACCAAGTCTTGGGCACGGTCTACGGATATAATGCTAGTGGGACGAAAACTTTTACCATCTGCAAATCGGACCCTGAAATCTCGGTGTTCTCCGATGACATGAAAGTTAGTCGCGATCAACCCGTTTTCTGCAACGACAAAACCGGTCCCTCTACCGCCTTCTCGACCAACTCGATTCACGCTCTCAATCATAACAACCGACGGCTTGATTGAAGCTGCCAAATGTTGGAAAGTATCCGTGCCAGGAGCCATGCCTAAAGCAGAAGGTTGGTGGGTACTGTTGCTTTCTTTTGATTGTGCTGCTATAGGAAAAAACAGGAAAAGATGACCAACCCCATGCAGGGTTAGCAGGAACCAAGTATAAGGATTTATATACACTGAGATAATTGAAGCGAGTAAGCAGGGGATGGCAAACGAAAGAATGCTCTGCTCACCCCTTAGGTAAAGCTTGTTGGTAATCTTCAAGAAGTGCTTGCGCTTGCTTATGTTTTTCCTGTTCCATTTTTTGGAGTGTAGAAATCTCCTTATGGATTTGGTTGAGCGAAGTTAGGGCAGACTGGTAATCAACTTTTTTATCTTTGATAATGGCTGGCAGGTTGCCAAGTTGGCTCATCAACCCGTGCAGGACTTTTTTAGCGTGTTTTTTGTCAGTAGAAGCAAGCGTAGTTTCTTCCTTTTGGCTTTTAATATCGGATGTAATTTGAGAGAGCTTCCTTCTTAAATTTGAGAGCGAGATAGTCTCATCCTCGTGGGTTTCCTTCTTCTTGAATCCCTCGGTCTGTTTGATCAATTCTATAGTACTTGCCTGCTTTTTTTCTAAGTCATTTCCTATGGTAATGCTTTCTTCAAAAAGTTCCTGCTTTGCTGTTATTTCTTCCCTCGCCTTTGTTATATTGTTGGGCAAATTGAGCAATTCCTCTGCTTTTCGCTCGAGTTCCTGCAAAGCTAGGTTGTGGGTGTTTTCTACATCAGTTAGCCGTCTGTTTTGTAACTCAATCCGAGCTTTTATTTCATGAACTGTGGCGAGAACTTTGTGTCTTTGAGTATTTATTTTTTCAGCTTTCCACTTCTTGATATTATAATGCAGCGATTGAGTTTCCCTTTCTGCTTTTTTGATAAGGGCTAGGGCTTCCTTTGTGTTTTGCTTGTTTGAAACTGATTTTTTTTCCAGGATCTTCAACTGAGCCATGGTCGAACGGGACAGGACTTGCAGTTGATCAATCTCTTTTCCCTTGGCTTGTATGTTTTTGGAAATGGTGCCATGTAAATTCTGAACACTCTTCTTTTCCCATTTCATCTGAGAGAGTGAGTTCGAAAGGTCATGTTTTTGGAGGAGTAATTGTTTTTCCTTTTCTGTTATTTCCCGTAGAAAGTTAATTTTGTCAGCTAATGTAAGATTGATTCCATTGATTTCATTTCTCCTTTTATTGATTTGGTCAGTTATCCGGATTTGAGATGAACTCTTATTTTTGTCAGCATTTTTTGGAAGGATTTGTAGAGAAGATTTTTGTAGGGCCGCAATCGTGCTTGCTCTTTCTTTTTTACTGAGTTCAAGCTCTTTAAGTAGCCTCTTTTCTTTTCCAATCTTTGCAGAGACTTGTTTGATTTCGCTTTCTTTCTTATTGATTTGAGAAATGGTGGAGTTGATAAGACTGGTGATTTGAGTAAGTTTTTTTGCCTGCGTTTGTATATCGATTTTGAGGGTGTGGTTGCTTTTTTCAAGTAGTGAGATTTGGAGAGCCAAGTCTTTCTTTTTTTGCTTATTTTGTTTGACTTGGCTTTCTATTTGTCGAGCCGTGTTGAGAAGGGGGCGTGCTTTATCTCGCTCTTCAACTACCTGTTGCTGCACTTGCGAGAGTTTTAGTTCGTAGGCACGAATACGTTTTTTTATGGATGGTGGATTACTTTGTAATGAACCGTATTGCTTGCCATCCAATGGATCCCACACTGTGATGTTCCCGATCCAGTCCGCTGCTATAAGCCTCTGTCCATCTTGTGAGAATCTGGATTCTGTAACAATATCTTTAAAGCCTGAAATCGTTCTGATTTCATTCCCGTTATTATTCCAGCAGATTACTTTTCTATCCCGACCAGAGGAAATAATGTTTGCTTTCTTATCAAAGTGGGCTGAGAGGACTCCTTGGGGGTGTGCCTCCCAATCCCTGACCTTTTTGCCACTTATCATTTCCCACATATGTAAGGTTCCATCTTCGGAAGAAGAAAGAAGGATGTTTCCATCCGATCTCCAGCTCAAATCTGTAATTTCTGCCTGATGTCCAGAAAGAGTGTAAAATGGATTCCCAGTTTCAACTTCCCAAATATGAAGCCCACCATTTCTATCACCCGTCGCCATCAGGATACCGTCGGGTGAAATCGCTACTTGGGTTACCCATTCGGAGTGCTTTTTTATATCATAGAGAACTTCTCCGGAGCCAAGATCAAAGACTTTTACGATTTTCGATGTGCCTCCAATAGCAATCAATGACTGATCTGGGTTGATGTCTGTCGTCAAAATTGAATCCTTTTCCTGCCCAAGGGTAATCATTCGTTGGCCTGATTGGATGTCCCAAGCAACCACTTTTCCGCTTTTCCCACCTTTCCCTCCACTTGCTAGAAGCAATGATCCATTTTTACTAAATGCAAGAGATTCAGCAAATCCTTCAGGATAGGGTAGTATGGCCTGAAGTTCTAAAGTTTCGGTGTGATAGATCAGAATTTGTTTTGGGCATGCGATCGCGATGAGCGGAGACCATGGCGAGGTCTCCATTGCGGATGGGGTAAACCCTCTTTCGGTAATCAGGAAAGGCTCAAGGTTTAAGTTTTTCGGCATCGGAGGCGGACCTTTTGGTTTGCCGAAGTCTTTAGTTTTTAATTCCAGGGCAACATGTATCTTTTCCTTTATGGGCTCCCCGGAAGCGGTTGGCCGCAAGCCCTGATCTATCCATATTTTAATCAGCTTGAGCTGCTCTTCCTCAATGGCTTGTCCACGCGGTGGCATGTGAGGTTCTTTCTCGTGTGCAGCGAGTAGATAGAGTGCACTACTATTACTATTTCTAGGAACTACAATATTACCGGAACTTCCCCCATTCATTAGTTCAGTGAGACTGGTCATGACCAGGCTGCCTTTTGTTTTCTCAGGGTTGTGGCAAGAATTACAGGACTGGTCGAGTATCGGTAAAATGTCGTCTTGAAAGTTTGGCTTCTCAGGAATGGTACCAAGCACTACGAGCATGGGAAAAAATACTGGAAAGAAAAAAGTGGGCATGGTGGGAGAAAAAATTATCTTAGACAGCCAAACATATTTAGTGATTAAAAATAAATTCCTTGGAGTTTAACAGGGCCCAAAAAATATCGATCAGGCCCTTTTCTTCGTCTCCAGAGGTAATAGTTTGAGCAAGATTACTGAGCTCATCAGGCGTCGGATTCCTGGAGTAGCATCGACGGTATAACCATCGGATAATCTCTTCTGCAGATTGACCTTCTGTAAGAAATTTTGAGATTACTTTACCTTGGGTAATACGCTTATTTGTAGTTTCTCCATTAAGGAGATGAAGAGCCTGGGATAGACTTGGTTCCATGACCACCTCGCAAGAGCACACGGATTCTCGCTTTGCCCTGCCAAAAGTAGTGAGGAAATAATTATTAACTTTACCATTTGCAATCTGCACAGCTTTCGCACCGCGAGGGAGTCCCGGGAATTTATTTTTGGTTTCCGTAACTTGTGATATTACATCCAGCAGGATTTCAGCGCGTAGGCGTCTCATGGTTGCCCGGGCAAAGTTTCGTCGATCATCTTGGTTTGATTGAGTGGATTGGGTCGACAGTTGGTAAGTTCTGGAATTACAAACATCTTTTACCAGTTTTTTAAAATCATATTTATAGGCGGTAAATCGACGCCCTAGTTCATCTAAGAGTTCTGGGTTTGCAGGTGGGTTGGAAACCCTAACATCATCGACGGGTTCAATGATACCTTGACCAAAAAAATGGGCCCACACAAGATTTGCCAAGTTTTTGGCAAAGTATGGGTTTTCGGGCGAAGCGAGCCAATTCGCAAGCACTTCTCTACGGTCAACATCTTTGGGGATTTCAGGGGTATGACCGCCAAGGAACTTCGGAGGAAGCGGCTTCCTGTGAACTGGATGATTGATTTCCCCATTTTTGCGGTTGTAAATAACATGTTCTCGGGGATCGGCACCCCGCTTTCTACCCACTTGACTAAAGAAAGATGCAAAGGAGTAGTAATCATTCTGGGTCCATTGGTCAAATGGGTGATTGTGACATTGTGCACATTGAATTCTCATGCCCATAAATACCTGAGCAACATTTTCAGCAATTTTTAGATTATCTCGCTCTACTTGATAATAATTGGTGGGGGGGCTTACAAAAGTACCACCTTTGGAAGTGATTAACTCTTTCACGATTTGATCCATAGATACATTGTTGGCAATACGGTCCTTTAGCCAGTTGAAGTAAAGAAGGGTCGCCTTGTAGCTCATTCCTTCATTTGCATCGGTCTGAATCTGTAAGAGTTCTGCAAACTTCATGACCCAAAGCTCAGTAAATTCCTTGCGTTCAAGGAGTTGATCAATCAGAAGACTTCGCTTCGTGGCGGATTTGTCCTGCAGGAATTTGGTGAGCTCTTCTATACCCGGTAACATACCCGTGATGTCTAAATATACCCGCCTTATAAAAACTTCGTCCGAACATAATGGAGAAGGAGTGATCCGCAACTTGTTTAGCTTGTTGTGGACCAGGGTGTCCACATAGGTAAACTCTTCAGTTTTGGGGCGATTGTAATTCAGTCCCTCTGGAATCACAATGGTTTGAATTCCCACCGTGAAGACATTGAAGCGAGCCATGATAAATGCCTCGCCCCGTTTACCCGCTGTGATTTCACCTCCAGCATCGACTGCTGCCGATTGAATGTTATTTGACTGGAATACAGTCAAGGGTGTGACATCGCGAGTGGTTCCGTCGGAGTAGTGCGCAAGTACAGTTAGTTGTTGGGTTGCTCCGTTCCCTTCGAGGAGGAGGGAAGGAGGGAATAACTCAACTCGTTCGGGTCTTGCTACCTTCTCTGAATCCTCTGGTGCACCGGCTTTCAGCCAGTTGTGTAAGGTCTGCCAGTGGTTACTTTTTTTATCGAAAAGCTTCCCTCCAGTATGAGGCACTGCACCTATGACTTTTTCTAAGAGCATACTTTCTTCAGGAAGAGCGAGGTTGATTCTTCGGGTACCTTGTTCCCGGGTGATTCGGAAATAATCTCCTGCTGGGTCATAGCCGAATAGAGAGAGCATGAAGCGGTCTTGTCCGCGTGCAGATCCGTGGCAAGAGCCGGAGTTACAACCTGCTTTCATGAAGATTGGCATTACATCCAAATTAAAACTTATCCCCCTGCTTTTCTCATAGTCGTCAATTGAAATAGGTATATCTATTTGGAGATTTCGGTAGTTCACTCCTAGCTTGGTTTTACCATTCGAAGTTGGGAAAATGGTGGCGTCCTGAATTCTTATAATCTCAGGACCCTTTATCGTAAAAGATGATTCAAAGGTAACATCACGGCTTACGCCATCTGCATATTTGGCAAGAATGGTGTAAGAATTAAAATCCTCTGCATGGTGTAGGCTAATGGATGAGGGGAACGCTTCAAGACTCAGTAGTTTTTTGTTGGCTGCGTTGGCTCGTAAAGCAAGTTGCTCTGCTGAATGTGCTTTTAATGGCTGCCCCTTAGGCCAGAATCCACCTTCCTGCACCCATTGCTTAAGAATGTTTTTTTGACCTGCAGAAAGGGGGTGATTATCTGGGGGCATCGCATCATCATCAGTAGGGTCAAGGTGGGTGCGTTCAATGATCAGGCTATCCAATAAATTTCCGGGAGTAATGACGGATCCAGAAATTCCACCTTTCATTGCCAAGTTTTTGGTGTCAAGTCGAAGTCCACCTTTTGAGTTCTTTGGTCCGTGGCACTCAATGCAATGACCTTCGAAAATAGGGCCTACTTTTTCACGAAAGAAAGAAATCGGAGAAGTTTTTTTCTGGAGTGTGAGAGAGGAGGGTTTCTTTGTTTCTTGAAACCTACTATTTTCTTTGCTGATTGAAAAATGAACAATCAGTGAGGAAAAAAGAATCCAATAAAGAGTGTGATGTCGGCGATTCAATCTATTCTTAGTTTGCTGGACTTTTGGCTTTTGCCCTCAACTGTTCGAGTCGGCTGATTGCCTTGGTTTTTGTTTGAGATGTTGACTCTTTTATTGGTGTCCTTGATGTAGTTTTTGCTTTTGGAGGGGGATGATCTATTCGGATCTGTCCGCCTTGGCCAACAGTTTGAACAATCATGGAGTTTTGAAAAGGAATCTTGGCAAAGCAGAAAAGGTTTTTAGTGATGCCTGGTTGTGCTTTTTCTGAGACTTCTATCGGAAAAGAAACCAGCGATGTGTTTCCATCAAATGAAAGGGGCGGGCAGGTGGTTAATGGAGGTAAGCCCTTAAGCTCAATTTGGCCTTTACCGGAAAAAGGTCTGAGAATAGAAAGGATGCAGGTAACGGTTCCTTTATTCCCTTTCTGGATGGCTGACATGTTAAGTTTACCCTGAACATAGGGTTCTTCTATATCGAGCTCGATAAAGTCAGAAGCTGCAAGCAATGATCCTCCACCTTGTCCTTTCGCTTCGCCTTGGACTGCTATTTTCCACCTGCCTGTTTCAGCATTCCCGTTGGCCGTAAGGGGGTAAAAGCCAGATGACTGAGTGCCTTTGATTTTGATACTGGATCGGGCTCCTAAGCCGGTAGGGCGGGCTAATATCTTTACAGTTATATCTTCAGTGAAGTTGGCATCTCTAAAAATCTCGACCTTAAGATTCATCGAACCGCCTTGGACTATGGGTGTTTTGGGCGGGTGTAATTTTACTGTAAAGGGAACGGGATCAACCACAGCAACAGGGAGTCTATGAAAGCTGGAGTCATAGTAGCATTGGTTGTTGGGGGGGCCATAGACGAGTTCTACCTGGTGGTTGAATTCTCCAAAAATTTCTTTTTCTTTGTTCTCGTTTTTATGAATTAATTTTAGATTAGAAAGAGTCGCTGATTTGGGTGCGTCAGGAGATGCCTCAAAAAGAAGGGTGACTGTGTTAAGATTATTTGGGGTACGGGGAGCTGTCATGAAAACTTTCGGAGGGAGATTTCCGGCTATCAGTTCAATAGCCCCACTAAAATTTTTCCTATTCAATGAAAGTACTGTTGCCACCTTACCACCTTGCGGGACGGGTATCATTTGGCGGGACTGAGAATCGCGATTTCCAAACTTTGGGATCAAACCTGAAATTTTAGCTGTAATACGGTCAGTTTCTATTCGGTAGACATGCCTTGGGCTGCCTTGGCCCAAATGGTCGCGGATGCGAAGAATGTACTCTCCATCCTTGGGGAAAGTCTGGGTAATGAGGCTATCAGGGCCTTTATCAGCATCATCATTTCCCCGTATAGACTTTCCATTTTCATGATATAAATTTAGTACTGGGTCTAAAGGTGATGCAATCGAGCGGGCGTGAGCTCGGATGTAAAACCGATCTCCCTTTTTGGCCGAGAAACGAAAGTAATCCATATCGCCCTCCTCTTCGATCACACCATCGAAGGCGAGTGGAAGAGTTAACTTCGTGATCGTTGCTTCTTTCAAAAGATTGTTTGGTTCTCTTTCTTCAACAGAAGGGTAATGGGTTATGCGCAGCAGGTTTGGGCTGGGTGAAAATAAGTCATTTTCCTGGTGGTGGTACGCAAAAAGTGAATCAGATGTGGATGGAATAGTTATATTTTTTACGAAATCACCAGTAGGGTCCCCAAGAAATTTAAATTCGCGTGCAACCCCGGATTGGCTGCCTGCGGGAAAAGCAACAAGGGGGCGGGGGAAAGTGCCAACATGTAAGCGGTAGTGAAAGGCTTTACCTCCTTTGTAGGAAGAGTCCCTAACCTCAATTCTGTAAACCCCATCATAAGGAGCAAGGATGCTCAGCGTACTATCTTGAAGTAGAAGTTCAGAGTCATCATTAGTAGCAATTTCAAAGCGTTTGTCGTTGAGAATCGCTAGGTAGGGATCAAAAAGAGGACCAGATAAGCGAATGGCTTCAATCTCAGCACTAATTCTTTCACCCTTGGTCGCATTAATTTCAAAAAAATCAACATCTTCATTTAGGCAAATACCATTGACCGTGAAGTTTAACGGAATCGGCTGTGCAGTTGCAAAAGATGAGTTTGGCTCAACCTCTTTCAGGTTCTCAAAAGGGCCAACCCAAAAGGTTACGAGATTACTTATTCCTTTGTCGGTGCACAACCGAACTTCATGCTGTCCAAGAGGTGCATTGGGTGCGATTTTAAACCTGACTCCAACCTCTTTCCCGTTGGTTTGCTGGATGTCAGTTACGGATAGCCCAGGTTTATAAAAAAGAAACCTTGTCGTGTCCGCTAATCGTTTTCCTTTTATGAGAATAATCTGGTCTGTGCCCTTTTTTCCCCCGCGCGGAAGCAAGCTATCAATGATAGGCTCACTGCCAAAGGTGAAGGAAGCTGTGGCTAGGAGGATGAAATAAATGAAAGGTGAGATTTTACTCATACAGCTTTGGCTGAAGTCAGCACTGAAAGTGGTGTGAACGAGAGAGGAAGGCTCAATTTTTACGCGCAAATTTCTTTGATTACTTTACCACCGTCCACAATTTCCATCGGTCGGCCTCCGGGAGCCATAAGTTCTTTGTCGGCAACAATACCGATTCGATCATAAATGGTAGATGCGAGATCTTCGACTGAAAGAGGGTTGTCCTCTGGTGCTGTGGCAAAGGCGTCGGATGAACCGTAAATATTTCCTCGTGTTATGCCACCGCCAGCGAGAGCAACGCTAAAAACTCGGGGGTAGTGATCACGTCCATTGTCTTTGTTGATTTTTGGGGTTCTGCCAAATTCTGAAGAGAGTAT
>ERZ1046876.1293-NODE-1293-length-16667-cov-5.451962_pt1 | contig 16667 bp, 17 predicted proteins | sample MGYA00383094_ERZ1046876 | MGnify/ENA primary metagenome ERZ1046876 (study PRJEB29581, sample SAMEA5548364) | metagenome | biome: marine; feature: coastal; material: water | depth 50 m | study: Short-term variability in the microbial, nano- and picoplankton...
CTGAAACTAAAAATAAATCATCACGCTTTAATCCTTCTAAAATTTTTTCAGATTCAGTTGATTGAGTAACTGGATTAGTATTCCAACACATCATAGATTTAATTGGTACTTTAAGTTTTTGTTCCCCAGTTAATACACGACCAAGCTGCAAATTATTAACTACCTGTGTTCCTTCAGGGATTAAGTCAGGCCGACATATCACATCAAATTTATATGGATGCTCCCATACAGGAAATTGAAGAATACCGCCGCCAACATGCCGCCATGCACCTGTTATTGCAGGAAGTGATGTGATAGCTCTGATTGCTTGACAACCACCCCAACTTTTCTCTAACGCAACACCAATTCTTATTGCTGATGGTTGAGTGGTTGCATATTCTCTTGCTAAATTTCGTATATCATCAGCTGATATTCCAGTAATTTTTTCAGCCCATTCTGGAGATCTTTCTTTTGCTCTCTCTGCTAGTTCTTGAAAGCCAACTGTATAGTTATCAACATAATCTTGATCCATTAAACCTTCTTCAATTATGACATTAATCATAGCCATGGCTAAGGCACCATCAGTTCCTGGTTTTGGACATACATGCCAGTCTGCTTCTTTAGCAGTTCTTGAAGCATAAGAATCTATAACAACAACTTTCGATCCTTTTTTTTGCGCCTCTTTAATTATGTGCCAATGATGAAGATTGGTACTTACTGAATTACATGCCCAAACAATAATATATTTAGAATGAATAAAGCTCTCAGGATCAACACCAGCAGTAGGTCCAATAGTAAGAAGCCATGCAGTGGCCGAACCTTCACCGCAGAAAGTTCTTTCAGTTACTGTTGCTCCCATTCGATTAAAAAACGCATCACCTCCATTTAAACCATGAACTAAACCCTGATTACCAAGATAACTATTAGGCATAATTGCTTGTGGGCCATATTCATTTATAATTTCTTTCCATTTCTTAATAATTGTATCGTAAGCTTCATCCCAGCTGATCCTTTCAAACTGCTTATTACCTTTAGGCCCTACTCTTTTTTGCGGATATAAAATTCTATCAGGATGATAATGACGCTTTTCATAGTCCTTTAACTTTACACACAAACCGCCTCTAGTCATTGGATGACTAGAATTCCCTCTAACTCCTTTTAATTTACCATCTTGAACTTCAAATACCATTGAGCAAGTATCTGGGCAATCATGAGGGCATCCACCATGAAACTCCTTAACTTTCTTTGAAGAAATATCATCCATTTATTTAGTACTCCCAATAAAAAATAATTTTTTTTCTAGGTTATTATGATTTAAAGAAAATTACAAGCTAATGTCTTAATATAAAAAAAAAGGTTGACAGTAAAAAATTCGTAGGTCATTGTATAAAAATTACATAATTTTGTGACTTAGATGTAAGTGCAAATTTAGTAATCATGTTATATTTGTAAAATCATTTAATTTTCAATTTTAATTGATAGTTAAATGTTAATTAAACTAAAACAGGAGGAAGTAAAATGAAAAACGCTTTAGGAGTAAGTTTAGGTATCTGCGCTTTAGTCTGGACCTACATCGCGCTTTTTGTATTAGGTGACTTTGTACAAGTTTGGGGCGGCTTTATTGCTTGGGGTGCATATTTTACAGTAGGTAAAGATGCTCTACCTAAAACAATAACTGCAACAATTTATGGTTCAATATTAGCTGCTGTCGCAGTTATTCTTCACGGTTATCTTGGAGTGGTTGGAGATCTTGCTTGGCCGGTAGCTGTAGGTGTTACAGTATGGGGCTTAACTGCTCTTCCAAAATGTCCAAATATTCCTGCTAACGTATTCGGTTATGCGGCTACATTTGGATTTATGCTTTTAGCAAGCAATATGGAAGTTCTTGCAACTAATTTCTCTAATCCTGTAATTATGATGTCTGTTTCTTTTGTTCTTGGCTCAGTCGCTGGACTAGCTTCAGAAAAAGTAGCTGGCATGTTAGGTTAGAAAATAATAAATAAGTAATAAAATAAAAAACCACCCTATCTTGTAATGGGTGGTTTTTTTAATTAAAAAATCCTATGTTTACAATTCGATCATTAATAAGAGTTAATTCTACCTTCTGATAAGTTTTTTTTGGAGCATATTCAACAACATTTTTGTAATACCACATTTCAATCTTGTCTTTTTTCTTTCTCGGATCTTTTTCCATTCTTATTTTTGATCCCGCTACGCTATCAGCTCCTTTAGGCTTTATAGCAATATTTTTATTATCAGGCCTTCCTAAATACTTTAAAACTCTAGATTTTGGCTTACCATTAAAAAGAGATAGGAATTCATCTTCTGTAAAAACTCTTTTTTTCTCTGCATTTATATTAAATGTTAATCCTATTAATATTATTCCAATGATAAATCTAAATTTATTTTTCATATTGAACCCTTAGTATTCTTAATTAATAGTTAATTTTAAACCATCGTAGCCAACATAAATACCCTTCGGCAAGATCTTTTTTAATGCATCATATTCTAAATTATGTGTCATATGAATTAGATATGTTTTATTTGCCTTAATTTCTTTTGCAATTTCAATACTTTCAGGTAAAGAAAGATGTGTAAAATGAGGCTCCATTCTTAAACAATCGATTAGTAGAACATCAATACCACCTAAAAGTTTCATTGAATTCTCAGATATTTCTGATGTATCAGTTATATAGCCAAGATTTCCAATACGATAACCATTAATAGGGGTTTTTCCATGCATTACCGGTATAGGGGTTATCACTTCTTCAAATATTTTAAAGGCCTCATCATCGATTATATTTGGCTTTAAAACAGGTATTTCCCAAAAATTCTTTGGCTCAATCATTGCATACTTAAATTTATTTACTAATTGATCCATGACAAATTTATTTCCATATAATGGAATCTGTTTTTTATTAATTTGACAAAACGCTCTTAAATCATCAATACCATGACAATGATCGGCATGTGCATGTGTAAAAAGTACCGCATCAATACAAATAACAGACTCTCTTAAAGATTGCTCTCTTAAATCTGGACTAGTATCAATAAGAATATTTTTACCATTTTTAAGAGTGACTAAACTTGAACATCTAGTTCTATTATTTTTTGGATTTTTTGATAAGCAAGTTGGACATTTACACCCAACAACTGGAGTGCCAGCACTTGAGCCAACTCCTAATACAGTTAAAGTATTTTGCATTTATTAAAAAGAGAGAAAAAATTATTAGTCGTAACTTCTGCAACTTTTTCAACTGAAATATTTTTTAATTCTGCAATTTTTTCAGCAACATATATAACATTTGAGGGCTCATTCATTTTGCCTCTTTTTGGAACTGGTGCTAAATAAGGAGAGTCAGTTTCTATTAAAATATTTTCAATTGGAATCTTTTTAACAGCATCCCTTAAGCTTTCAGCATTTTTAAATGTAATAATCCCAGAAAAAGAAATATAAAAACCTAAATCAATAGCTTTCTTAGCCATTTCATATGATTCTGTAAAACAATGCATAACTCCTGTTACAGATTTTTTACCCTCTTCTCTCATAATATTTATTGTGTCATCTTGCGCATTTCTAGTATGTATAATCAAAGGTAGATTAGACTTAATAGCTGCATGAATATGAGTTCTAAATCTATCTTTTTGCCAAGTTAAATCACCTTTCAATCTAAAATAATCCAATCCAGTTTCACCTATAGCGACAACTTTTTCATTTTTTGAAAAATTAAGCAAAGTATCTATATTTGGTTCTTCTATACCTTCATAATCAGGATGGACTCCAACTGAAGCATAAATATTAGAATATTTTTTAGTAAGATCTAAAATTTCATCAATTTTATCTAGCGTCACACTTACACAAAGAGCATGAGAAATTTTATTATCTCCCATATTAATTAAAACCTCATCTATTTTTTCATAGAGTTCAGGGAAATTTATATGGCAATGTGAATCTATATACATAATGATTTATTTTATAAAGATTTTTTTATATTCAATCATAACTGAATTAAGGTTTATTTCTTTATTAACTGGTTTTTTAGCATACATTTTAATTTCATTTAAACTTTTATGGTAAGTCAATAATTTTCCTAAATCTGCATTTAATGCTAATTCATCGATGATTTTCTTATTGTTTGGGAAGTAATTTTGACCTTGAGATATTTTAGATAATAAAATTTCATAAGACCATTTTTGAAGTAAATTAACTATCCAAATTAATCCATTATTTAACCAAGCAGCATTAATTTTAATTAAGTCTAATTTTCCGCCTTTTTTAAGTTCATTTAAAATAATATTTATATTAGAAAGCATATCTTTCTCATTTATAAGCTCAATCGGAGAATTATTGTATAACTCTAAAGTATTAATTAAATCAACATTATCTGTTTTTTTAAGGAATTCTTTTGCATCCTCAATGCTTGGTTTAGGTAAATGAATTAATCTGCATCGACTAGTTATTGTTGGAAGTAAATTGGCTATATCTTCAATTGTAAAAATAATTAAACAATCATTTGGTGGTTCTTCAATAGTTTTTAAGAGCGCATTTGAAGCAGCAATAGTTAATCTTTCAGCATTATAAAATACTACAATTTTTTTTCCATTTTTTTGATGAGGGGTTAATTCTAAAAATTTTTTAGTTTCTCTAATATTAGATACATTAATTATGTCTGAATTTTCATTTTTTTCAGAATCATTATCTACTATTTTTAAATCAGGATGATTGGTTTCGTTCCATAAACAATCTTGACATTTTCCACAAGAAAAATTCTCATGAGTAGGCTTAGAACATAAAAGTGACTTTGAAAATTCACTTACAAATTTATTTATTTCATAAGTTTTAACACCATAAAATATTTGAGCATGAGGTATTCTAATTTTATTTGAGAGCACTTCATTCCATAAATTTAATTGCCAAGGATAAATATTCATGTAAAAAGCTTATCTAAAATTAAATTAATTTCTTGTTCAATAGAATTTATATTTTGATTGCTATTTATTACTTTAAATCTTTTAGGTTCATTTTTAGCTAATGCCAAATATGAGTTTCTTATTTTTTTATGAAAATCTTGTTTTTCACTTTCAAATTTATCTAAATTGCCATCTTTTTTAAGCCTCGACAAACTAATCTCAACTGGCAAATCAAAAAGTAATGTTAAATCTGGTTTTAGATCTTTATGGACCCAGTTTTTCAATATTGTAATTTTTTCAATTTTTACATTTTTACCGCCACTTTGATAAGCGTAGGTGGCATCTGTAAATCTATCACTAATCACATTTATTCCCTTATTAAGATTTGGCTTAATAATTTCATAGACATGTTCATTTCTAGCTGCAAACATTAAAAGTGATTCTGTTTCTGCTTTCATTTGATCGTGAAGTAAAATTTCTCTTAATTTTTCTCCCAAAACAGTTCCACCAGGCTCTCTTGTGAAGAAATAATTTAAATTTTTATCTATAAAGTATTTTTTAATAAAATTTATATGTGTGCTTTTGCCCGCACCATCAACTCCTTCTAAAGTTATAAATTTTGATTTTATATTCATTTTTGATATTTTCTAACCGCCCTATTATGTTCCTTTAGTGTAGCTGAAAAATGATGCCTTCTGTTACCTTTAGCTACAAAATATAAAGCATTAGTTGTAGCAGGATTTAAAGCTGCTTCAATTGAGTTTAAACTTGGAAGTGATATAGGTGAAGGTGGAAGGGATCTTATAACATAAGTATTAAAAGGCGTATATTTTTTTAAATCTTTTTTTGTAAGATTACCATTAAATTTATCACGAATTCCATAAATAACAGTAGGGTCACTTTGAAGAGGCATACTTATATTTAATCGATTTACAAAAACACCAGCAATAATTGGTGCTTCTTCAAGAATACCAATTTCTTTTTCTATTATTGAAGCCATAATTAAAGCTTCGTACATATTTTTATAAGGTAAATCACTAGAGCGATTATTCCATGCAAATTGTAATTTTCTATTTAAGACATTGTTTGCATTTTTAAGTATTTCAACATCTGAAGTGCCTTTATAAAAATAATAACTATCTGGAAAAAATAAACCTTCAACATATTTTTTATTTGATGAAATAACTTTTAAAATATTAGCTTGATCATAAGATTTTAATGTCTTTTTAATGTTCTTATTAGCTTTAATTTTTTTTATTAATTGATTAAAAGTTAATCCTTCTGGAAAACTAATTGAATATAAAGATTCTTTTCCATTAACAAGCATATCAAGAAGATCTAAAGCAGTTGCATTTGATTCAAGTTTATAATGCCCTCTTTTTAGACTTTCTCTTTTAGCAAAAATAAATGTTAATAATTTAAATCTAAATGAATCTTTTAAAACTTTAACTTCTACAAGTTGCTTGGTAATTTCATTCAAATTGCTCCCATCAGTAACTTCAAAACTAGCATTATTTTCTGTTATATTTAAAGGCAAAAATAAGTAACTTATTAACCAAAAGATAAGAAAGAAAAAAATAATTAAAATTTTTCTTTTTTTAATGAAATTTATCATTTTAAAATATTTATAATCCATTAAAATTTAACGTCCAAGAATAAGATCTCTAATTAATAATGTACAAAGACTTTTTTTCCATCTTTTTTCTTCTATTTGATTTACATATAAAGCCCCAAAAATTGAATTAGTAATAAATACTTCATCTGCATTTTTTAATTTTAATAATTTAATATTCTGTTCTTTAAATTTAAATCCAAGCATATTTGAATTATTAATAATAATTTGCTTACATACTCCTGATACACCAGCATTTAATTGCTTTGGACTGATTATAATTTTGCCATATCTTGCAAATATATTGCTACTTGCACATTCATTAATATAACCATTTTTATCAAGCATGAGACCATCAAATGCTGATTTACTTAACTCAGCTTTCGCTAAAACATTATCAATTCTATTTAAATGTTTTGCGCCTTTAAATAATTCATTATCAGAAACTCTAGTTTTACAAATTTTTAATTTTACTCCGTCGGAATAAAATTTATGGTTAATCTTTTTATGGGCAATTTTTAATAAAATACATGTGCTTTTAAGATTCTTTTTAAATTGATAACCTTGTTTTGAAATACCGCGAGTAATAATTATCTTTCCAATACAAATTTTATTTGTATTAAATAATTTTTTTATATCAATTAGTAATTTTTTTTGAGTTGGAATTTTTATTTGAAAAATTTTTCCATCATTTTCTAATTTTTTATAATGTAATTCCCAATTTAATGGGTATCCATTTTTAACTAAAAAAGTCCTAAAAACACCATCGCCAAAAGATAACCCTCTATCAAAAGGACTAATATTTTTAGTAAAACTTCCGTTAATTAAAAAATTATTTCTCAATTTAGATAAAATTTTTTCTAGATTTTTTTAAAAATAAGACTGCCGTTCGTTCCACCAAAACCAAAATTATTTTTTAAAGCAGCTTTGATATTTATTTTTTTAGCTTCATTTGCAGCAAAATCAAGATCACATTTTGGATCTTGATTAAAAATATTTATTGTTGGCGGTGATATTTGATTATAAATAGCTAAAACAGTAAAAACTGACTCTATTCCACCAGCTCCGCCTAATAAATGGCCTGTCATTGATTTTGTTGAATTAACAATTAAATTACTAGCATGATCATTAAAAGTTTCTTTAATTGCATTGACTTCATTTAAATCACCAATTTGAGTTGATGTACCATGAGCATTAATATAATCAACTTCGTTAATATTAATCCCAGCATTATTTATAGCATTTATCATTGATCTTTTTGGGCCATCCACACTCGGAGCTGTTATATGGTATGCATCTGCACTCATACCATAACCACTTAATTCACAGTAAATTTTTGCATCTCTTTTTCTAGCATGTTCATATTCTTCCAGAATCATTACTCCTGCACCTTCTCCAATAACAAAGCCATCTCTATCTTTATCCCATGGTCTTGAAGCGGTTTTTGGGTCTTCGTTACGTTGAGTTAATGCTTTAGCTGCTGAAAAACCCGCTACAGTTAATTCTGTTATTGCTGCTTCAGAGCCACCTGCAATCATAATGTCAGCGTCGCCATATTCAATTATTCTACTAGCGTCACCAATAGAATGAGTACCAGTTGTGCAAGCAGTAACAATTGAAATATTTGGACCTTTTAAACCGTACATAATAGATAAATTACCAGAAATCATATTTATTATCGTACCTGGAACAAAAAAAGGAGATATTTTTCTTGATCCGCCTTGATCAAATATATCACTAGTTTTCTCTATTAAGTTAATTCCTCCAATACCAGATCCAATCGAAACGCCTATTCTTCCTGAATTTTCTTCAGTAATTTTAAATCCAGAGTCCTTAATTGCTTCTATCCCAGCAACTAAACCAAATTGAATAAAAGTATCCATTCTTCTTGAATCTTTTGCGTCTAAATAAAGATTTGGATCGAAATTTTTAACTTCACCTGCAACTTGAGATTTAAACGTTGTAGCATCAAACTTAGTAATATTAGTAATTCCAGAAACACCATTAAGAATATTCTTCCATGAGTCTTGAACCCCATTTCCTACTGGTGTTATTAAACCAAGTCCTGTAACTACAACCCTTCTTTTAGCCATGAATAGACCTAATCATCTTATGATTAGGGTAATTGATTATTTAAGATTTTTATTTATGTAATCTATTGCTTGCTGAACTGTGGTAATTTTTTCTGCTTCTTCATCAGGAATTTCAGTATCAAATTCTTCTTCTAAAGCCATTACAAGTTCAACGGTATCGAGTGAGTCTGCACCAAGATCATCAATAAAAGATGATTCATTTTTTATTTGATCCTCATCGCTTCCTAACTGTTCTGATACAATCTTTCTAACTCTTTGCTCGATATCTGACATTTATAGACTCCTTTTTTAAAAACAAATAAATTACGTAGCCGCTATTTTATCAAATGAATGCGTAATTTATTAAACTATTTTAAATAATTTAGAAAAGATTTGATAACTATATGATTTATATATTTATTAATAATTAAATCATTAACATACCACCATTGATATGTATGGTTTCACCGGTTATATAACTAGCCTTATTAGATACTAAAAAAGCTACTGCATTAGCAATGTCAACAGGATTTCCAAGCCTTCCAAGCGGAATGTTACCTAATAATTGATTTTTATAATCATCGGGAAGAGATCTAGTCATATCTGTATCTATAAAACCTGGCGCTACGCAATTTACAGTAATTCCACGACTTCCAACTTCTTGAGCTAAAGATTTTGTAAATCCTGATATTCCAGCCTTAGCTGCAGTATAATTTGACTGTCCTGGATTTCCTGTATGGCCAACTACTGAAGATATATTAATAATTCGACCATATTTATTTTTTATCATTTTTCTAATTACAGATTGGCTTAATTTAAATACAGATTTTAAATTTGTATCAATAACCTCATTCCAATCTTCATCTTTCATTTTCATTAATAAAGCATCTTTAGTTATTCCTGCATTATTAATTAAAATATCAATATCTCCATAAGTCTCTTCAATATTTTTTATTAAAGTTTCAATTGATTCATTATTATTAACATTTAAAATCAATCCAACTCCTTTTTGTTGATTTAGCAAAAAATTTTCTTCTATTTTCTTAACTCCTTTATCCGAAGTTGCTGTTCCAATAACAAGCATATTATTTTTTGCCAACTCTAATGCGATTGCCTCACCAATACCTCTGCTTGCGCCTGTAACAAGTGCAATTTTACTAGTTTTTTGCTCGTTCATTAGATTAATTCCTTAATTGTAAAAAAATTTCATTTATTACTTCTTCATTACTAATTGAAAAATGTAAAGCTTCTTTATTAATTCTTTTATTTAAACCTGTTAAAACTTTACCAGGCCCAGCTTCAATAAATAAGTTTATACCTTTTGTAGATAATAAATTAATTGTTTGAGTCCACTTTACTGGATTAAATAATTGCTTTACAAGACCTAATTTAATTTTATCTACATTATTATAATTGATAGCTTCAAAGTTCTGAATAATTGGAAAATCTGGCATATTAAAATCAACTTGGTTTAAATAATTATTAAACAAAATTGATGCTGGTTCCATTAATTTACAATGAGAAGGAACACTTACCGGAAGCAATAAAGCTCTTTTAGCTCCAGCATGTTTAAAGCTCTCTAATGATTTTTCTAAAATAACTTTTGATCCGGCGATAACAACTTGACCTGGAGAATTAAAATTTACTGCCTCTAAAATACCATCTCCTTGCTCTTGTTCACATATACTCACGACCTTCTCATCCTCTAAACCTAAAATTGCAGCCATTCCACCTTCATTTTCAGGAACCGCATTTTGCATTAATTCTGCTCTCTTTGTAACAACTTTTAAGGCGCTTGTAAATGTTAACGAATTTGCAGCTACTAACGCTGTAAACTCCCCTAAACTATGCCCTGCAATAAAACTAGGTGAAGCTAAATCATTTTCTTGAAGATATCTCCAGATTGCAATGCCAGCTATAAGCATTAAAGGTTGAGTATTAATTGTCTGATTAATTTCTTCATTCTCAGATAAAGTCATAGCCCAAAAGTCTTTATTTAAAACTTCTGATGCTTCGATAAAGGTTTTTTTAACAATTGGAATATGGGCTAATCTATCCATCATCCCAATTGATTGGGATCCTTGCCCAGGAAATGTAATAATGTATTTACCCATCTAAAATCTTATTAGTGCCGTACCCCAAGTAAAACCACCTCCAAAAGCTTCCATTAATAAAAGATGTCCTGGCTTTATCTTATTATTTTTTAAGCCTTCATCTAATGCAAGAGGAATAGATGCAGCAGAAGTATTTCCATGTCTATCTATAGTAACAATTACCTTATCCATGCTCATTTCTAATTTTTTAGCTGTTGCCTCAAGAATTCTTATATTTGCTTGATGAGGAACAAGCCAATCAATATCTGCTTTCTTTAATTTATTGACCGTTAAAGCTTCATCAACAATTCGATCTAACGTATTAACTGCGATTTTAAATACCTGACTTCCTTGCATTTCAATCTTTTCATGAATTTTATTCTTAATATCTTTTTTTGGAACGTGAAGTAATTTTTCATATTGCCCATCAGCATGAATATGAGTTGATAAAATTCCTTTTTCATTCGATGCTGAAAGAACAACCGCTCCAGCACCATCACCCCATAAGATTGCGTTACTTCTATCTGAATAATCAGTAATTTTTGACATGGAATCAGCACCAATAACTAAAATATTTTTTGCTGAATTAGTCTTAATGAAATTATCAGCAACTGATAAAGCATATATAAAACCACTACAAACAGCTTGAATATCAAAAGCAGGGCAATTTTTAATTCCTAATTTTGTTTGTACATTACATGCAACGCTTGGAAAGATTTTATCAGGTGTTGTGGTAGCCACAATAATCAGATCAATCTCATTAGCATTAATCTTAGCATTATTAATTGCATTTTTAGCTGCTTCAAAAGCTAAATCAGAAGTTAACTCATCAGGCCCAACTATACGTCTTTCTTTTATACCTGTTCTTGAAATTATCCATTCATCAGTAGTGTCTAAAGTTTTTTCAAGGTCTTCATTTGTTAATACCTTTTTAGGAAGAAAACTGCCAACACCTATTATTTTAGAAAATATCATATTTTTACTAAATTAATTAATTAGATTCAATTTTAATTTGCTTTTTTATTTTATCAAGCATTCTATTTTCAGATTCTTCAATAGCAGTAATGATAGCTGTTTTAAAAGCAAGAATATCAGCTCCACCATGACTTTTAACTACAATTCCATTGAGCCCTAAAAATGATGCCCCATTATACCTTCTTGGATCAAGCCTTTTTTTAAAGGCTTTTAAAAGCGACAAAGAAATTAAAGCTATGATTTTAGTGAACCAATTTTTCTTATACTCAGCAGTTAAGAACTTTCCAAACATTCTAACTACTCCCTCAGTTGTTTTTAAAGCAACATTTCCAACAAAACCATCACAAACAACAACATCTGTTGTACCTTTAAAGATATCGTCACCTTCAACATTTCCATAAAAATTTAAATGGCTTTCTTTAAGTAATTTAGAGGCTTTTTTAACCACCTCATTACCTTTGATATCTTCAGAACCTATATTTAAAAGTCCAATTGATGGATTTTTATTTTTTGTTAAAGCGCTTGTTAACATAGCCCCCATTAATGCAAATTGAAGAAGATGTTCTGGTGTGCTATCTGTATTAGCACCTAAATCTAACATACAAGTTACACCATTTTCATTTGGAAGATTTGAAGCAATAGCGGGTCTTTCAATGCCAGGTAACATTTTTAAAACAAATCGGGCTGTTGCCATCAAAGCACCAGTATTTCCTGCGCTCACACAAGCGGAAGCTTTATTTTCTTTTAATAAGTTAATAGCTAATCTCATTGATGAATTTTTTTTATTTTTTAGAGCAGATTGTGGAGATTCATCCATTTCTACAAACTCTGTCGTATTAACTATATTAATACGTGGATGATTACTTATTTTTAGCTTGCTAAGAGATTTCTTAATAGCACCCTCATCCCCTACAAGAATAATTTTAATTTCTGGAAATTGTTTAAGAATTTCTATTGATGCTGGAACTGTAACCTTTATTCCTCGATCTCCGCCCATCGCATCAATTACAATTGAATGTTGCATAATTTAATTGAAAGTTGTATAGATTTTATTCACCTTTAGTAGCTATAACTTTTTTACCTTTATAAAAACCTGTAGAGCTAACATGGTGTCTTAAATGAATTTCACCAGTTGTTTGTTCTATAGCTAATGCTGGATTTGTTAAACCGTCATGAGAACGACGCATACCTATTTTTGAAGGTGTTTTTTTACTTTTCTGAACAGCCATAATAACTCCTTAATATAATAATGAACTTAAAAATTCTAACTATCTGGAAGTTAAGAAGTTTTGCTCAAAATTTAAAGCGAAATTTTAGCATAAAACCATAAGTTTTATAAATAATTTAAACCTAGTTAACATTTTTTTAACGATGTTATAAGTTACTAGATATAGAAGATGAAATTGCTCACATGATATAATTAGATTATTAATTAATTTTCAAAAATGCAATATCAACCAGAAATTATTCAAAGGAAAATCTATTTTTGATAGAAAAAATTTTAATAGCTAATCGCGGAGAAATTGCAGTTCGTATAATTCGAGCCTGTAAGGAAATGGGTATAACAAGTGTTGCCATTTATTCTGAAGCAGATCGACATTCACTTCATGTTAAAAAAGCAGATGAATCTTATTATATTGGCTCTGATCCATTATCTGGATATTTAAGCCCTTATAGAATTGTTAATATTGCAGTAACTGCAAGATGTGATGCGATTCACCCCGGTTATGGATTTCTATCAGAAAATCCTGAATTAGCCGAAATATGTGAGCGTAGAAATATTAAATTTATTGGGCCAGATTCCAAAATAATAAAAAAAATGGGGGATAAAATCCAAGCTAGACAAGCTATGATTGAAGCTAATATTCCAGTAATACCTGGTAGCGAAGGAAATGTTCAAAGTTTAAATGAAGCTATTAAAATTGCTAATAATATTGGATATCCAATAATGCTAAAAGCTACAAATGGAGGCGGCGGTAGAGGAATTCGAAGATGTGATAATGAAAATGAATTAAATTCTAACTATGATCGAGTTATTTCAGAAGCAACTAAAGCATTTGGTACGCCAGAAATATTTATTGAAAAATGTGTGCTAACACCTAAACATATAGAAGTGCAAATACTTGCAGATAGCCATCAAAACAATATACATCTTTATGAAAGAGATTGTTCTGTTCAAAGAAGAAATCAAAAACTTATAGAAATTGCTCCCTCACCTCAATTAGATGAAAAACAAAGAAATTATATTGGTAATTTAGCCGTAAAAGCTGGAAAAACTGTTGGTTATGAAAATGCTGGCACCGTAGAATTTTTATTAGATAATGAAGATAATTTTTACTTCATGGAAATGAACACTAGGCTACAAGTAGAACATACTGTTACAGAAACTATTACGGGCGTTGATATTGTCCAAGAACAGATAAGAATCGCAAGTGGCCTAACATTAAGCTATAAACAAGAAGATATATCTTATAGAGGCTTTGCTATTGAATTTAGAATCAATGCTGAAGATCCAAAAGAGGACTTTTTACCGTCTTTTGGTAAAATAACAAGGTATTATTCTGCCGGTGGCCCAGGAGTTCGTACAGATGCTTCAATATATACAGGATATATAATACCGCCCTATTATGACTCTATGTGCGCAAAATTAACAATATGGGCAATGGACTGGTTAGATACAATTCAAAGAGGAAGAAGGGCTTTAGGTGATATTGGTATATTTGGAATTAAAACAACAATTCCCTATTATCTTGAAATACTTAAAAATCAAAACTTTATTGATGCTCAATTTAATACTAGTTTTGTAGATACGCACCCAGAACTTGTAGAATATGATGATGAACTGCCGCCAGAAGTAATTGCAGCAGCCATCAGTGCCGCAATTGCTGCACATGAAGGAATATAAAAATATATGAAAAAAATTAATATAACAGAACTTGTTTTAAGAGACGGGCATCAATGTCATATTGCAACTCGATTAAGAACCGAAGATATGATCCCAATATGTTCAAAACTTGATAATCTAAATTTTTGGTCTATTGAAGCTTGGGGAGGAGCAACATTTGATGCATGTGTTCGATATCTTAAGGAAGACCCATGGGAACGCTTAATTAAATTAAGAAAAGCCCTACCAAATAGCAAAATCCAAATGTTATTAAGAGGTCAAAATCTGTTAGGCTATCGTCATTATTCAGATGATGTTGTAGAAATGTTTGTAAAAAAATCAGCAGATAATGGAGTTGATATTTTTAGAATATTTGATGCATTAAATGATATTAGAAATATTGAAGTTTCAATAAAAGCAGTAAAAAAATATAAGAAACATGCGGAAGGAACTATTTGTTATACAACATCCCCTGTTCATAATATTGAATACTTTATAGCTTTAGGTAAAAAAATCGAAGAGCTTGGATGTGACAGTATTGCAATTAAGGATATGGCTGGATTATTAACTCCACAGGATACTAAAGATTTAGTTAGTTCATTAGTTAAAAATACTAACCTACCAATTCATATGCATTGTCATGCAACTTCTGGGTTAGCTAGTATTAATCTTATTACAGCGGTTGAATCAGGAGCTACGATAATTGATACATGTAATTCTAGTTATTCAGAAGGAGCTAGCCATCCATCAACAGAATCAATAGTAGTTGCACTTGAAGGTATGGGCTATAAAACTAGTATTGATTTATCAAAAATAGATGAGATTACTGATTACTTAAAAGAAAATAGAAAAAAATATTGGCAATTTGAATCTGAATTTACAGGATTAGATCCAAAAGTATTAATCAACCAAGTTCCTGGGGGGATGATTTCAAACTTATCTAATCAACTTAGAGATCAAGGTGCAATAGATAAAATGAATGATGTTTTAAAAGAAATTCCTACGGTTAGAAAAGATTTAGGTTACCCACCCCTGGTTACCCCAACATCTCAAATAGTTGGAACACAAGCAGCATTAAATGTCATTACTGGAGAAAGATATAAAACAATTACATCAGAAGTAAAAAATTACTTTTTAGGTCAATATGGAATGGCTCCTGGAAAATTAAATGCCAATATAAAGAAAAAAGCTATCGGAGATGAAAAAGAAATTACATCAAGACCGGCTGAGAAATTAAAACCAGAATTTAATAATCTCAAAGTTAAATCAGAATCTTTTGCTTCAACAGAAGAAGATATTTTAACTTATGCTATGTTTCCAGATATAGCGACAACATTCTTACAAGAAAGAAATGCAGGCACATTAGAGCCAGAAATTCTGTTAAATAAAAATGCAGAGATGAGTAAAGGTGATCATTTCGCACCTTCTGAATTTAATATTACATTACATGGAGAAACTTATCATATAAATCTTACTGGTTCAGGTGATCCAAGCGAGCATGAAAGACCATTTTATGTTTCAGTTGATGGGATTTCAGAAGAAGTATTAGTTGAAACATTAGATGAAGTATTAGTTAATAAACCTTCTGGCACTGAAAATTCAAAAGGAAATAAGGAAAATAGAAATACAAAAAATGAAACAAGAATAAAACCAAATCATGATGGATGCATAACTACAGCAATGCCAGGAAAGATTATTGATATTAAGGTTAATATTGGTGATAATGTTTCTGCAGGCGATAGCATTATTGTAATAGAAGCAATGAAAATGGAAAATGAGATTCAAGCATCTAAAAGTGGGACAGTTGTTGCAATAAATATTAAAAAAGGTGATGAAGTTTCACCAAATGAAACTTTACTTGAAATTCAATCTTAATATTTAATTAAAAATGTCACAAATTATCCTTGCATCTTCATCTGTTTACAGAAAAGAATTACTTCAGAGATTATCATTAAAATTTAAAGTTATTAATCCGGATATAGATGAAACAAAAATAGAATCTGAGAATGCGTATGAATCTGCTGAAAGGCTTGCTGAAGAAAAAGCTAAGAAGATTGCAAGTAAATTTAAAGAAGCTATTGTAATTGGCTGTGATCAAACAGCAGAATACAATAATATCCAAATTGAAAAGCCATTAAATT
>ERZ1046876.1296-NODE-1296-length-16658-cov-7.251882_pt1 | contig 16658 bp, 11 predicted proteins | sample MGYA00383094_ERZ1046876 | MGnify/ENA primary metagenome ERZ1046876 (study PRJEB29581, sample SAMEA5548364) | metagenome | biome: marine; feature: coastal; material: water | depth 50 m | study: Short-term variability in the microbial, nano- and picoplankton...
AATCATTGTTTCTAGAATTGGTAAGTCTGGACATCTCGGGAAAAAAATTTCCGCTACATTATGTAGCACCGGATCTCCGTCATCGTTCCTTCACCCATCAGAAGCATTACACGGAGATTTGGGGATACATCAACACGGAGATCCAGTTATTTTTTTATCGAATAGCGGGACTACGCCAGAACTATTAGCTTTAGCTCCTATTTTAAGAAGTAGAAATGCAAAAATAGTAGGAATTTTTGGACGACCTAACAGTGCACTATCAAAATTAGTTGATACATCACTTGATGCAAGTGTAAGTAACGAAGCCGATCCATTAGGAATTGTACCTACTGCTAGTTTTGCAGTGGCTTCAGCAATAGGTGATGCTATTGCTTCCGCCATAATGAATAGAAAGGGTTTTACTGAAAAAGATTACGCTATTACACACCCGGCGGGTCAATTGGGAAGAAATTTGGTACTTCGTGTGCAAGATGTCATGCAAAAACCAGATAAAACCGCTATCGTATATGAAAGTACATCAGTAAAGGAAGTCGTTATCGAAATGACCTTACATCCATTGGGAGCCGCTTGTGTATTATCTAAAAATGGCAATTTGGCAGGCCTAATTACTGATGGTGATATAAGAAGAACGCTTTACAAATTTGATGAATTAAACGATGTAAAAGCTAAAGATATTATGACACCAAATCCGGTGGTAACAGAACCTGACGTTTCATTAGGTGATGCACTGGAAAAAATGGAGGAAAGAGAGTCTTCCATTTCTGTCTTACCTGTATTAGATGCTAAACAAAAGGGTATACAGGGAATGGTTAGAATTCACGACATTCTTAATTCTTAACCTTGTTTACTAACTTATGAATAAAAGTAAAATATTTACAGGCATTATCGTATGTATTGCCATTAGTGCAGCAATTTGGTTATTAGTAAGTTATAAAGATGCCCTTGATGAACTTTCATACAGAGAAAGCAACAAAGCTGTTTTAGAGAAGGATATTCATGAGTTTCGGAAAGAAGCAGATAAAAACCGGAAGTATTTGGAAAATCTTAGAAAAAACCCAGACTTTCAAGATGCCACTGCAAGAAAAGAGTTAGGTTATGGAGCCAAAGGAGAGCGAGTGTATCGTTTTCCACAAGAAAAATAAAAATTTAAAATATAATGGAAACAGAAAAAAAAGAAGAATTAATCAATAATGTCCATAAGGCTCTTGAGGGTGAAAACCTAATTAAGACCTCATTTGAAAATATAATGGCATACCTGAAAACAGATGAAATGCCAGATAGGATTATCGAATCGATTCAAGAATTGTTGACAGATGAAAATTGGGATGAATTAAACGACCGCTTTCATGCCAATTTAGCGTTTGGAACAGGCGGAATGAGGGGGCGAACAATAGGGAAAACTGTTACAAAAGCAGAAAGAGGGAAGAAATCACCAACCGGTGGTCCAGAATTTGCTGCCGTTGGAACGAGCACCCTCAATGAATTAACTGTAATTCGTGCGACAAAAGCATTATTTATATTTATAAAACAATGGATGGCAGAAGAGGGTATCCACGAGCAACCACGATTGGTGGTTGCACATGATGTTAGGCATTTTTCAGTAAACTTTTCAGATTTAGTCGCGACTGAATGGACCAGAATGGGTGGTTGTGCAATGAAATTTGACGGTCCTCGTTCAACTCCACAACTTAGTTTTGCAGTAAGAAGTAACTATGCTCACGCTGGTGTTGTAATAACAGCGAGTCACAATCCATTTCATGATAATGGATTTAAGGCCTACTTTTATGATGGAGCTCAGTTGGTGCCGCCTCATGCTAACCAAGTTGTGGAAAACTATAACAAAATCACAATCGGCGACCTTATAGTGAGTTTACAAGGAGATAATGGAAATTTTCCTATTACTACTTTACCTACGTCAGATGACTTAGGGTATAGGGCTGTCCTAGAGGATGCTGTTTTGGATCCAGAAATGTTAAAAAATCAAAGTCTTAAACTAGTGTTTACTCCTATTCACGGAACAGGTGCTATAACAGCTGTTCCAGCCTTGTGGGACCATGGAGTAGAAGTTTGTATTGTGGATGAGCAAAACATTCAGGATCCAAACTTTAGCACCGTAAAGTCTCCGAATCCAGAAAACCAAGAAGCTTTAAAAATGGGCATTAGTGTTGCTAAGAAAACTCGTTCGAGTTTAGTTTTAGGGAGTGATCCTGATAGTGACAGAATTGGGGTAGCTGCTCGTGATAAAGAAGGCAAATTCCATTGTTTAACCGGCAATCAGGTTGCATGTATGTTGGCTGAATATCGCATCATGCAGTTAAAAAGAAAACAACTTCTAAAAGAAGAAAACCAAAAAGGTTTTTCATTATTAAAAACTTTTGTTACAAGCCCGTTATTAAGCAAAATAGCTCAAACCAACGGAATATCATGCATAAACACTCCAACAGGTTTCAAATGGATGTCGCAAAAGCTTAGAAAATATGAAGAGCAAGCAACGATAGAAATCAAAGAAAGGGAAGGACTGGGATTAGACTATGATAATACAGATCTCTTTGCTAGGATTGATATTCTTAGTAGGTATTCAAAATATGTCTTGCTCGCAGCTGAAGAAAGTTACGGATATTTACCTGTAGATTTAGTGAGAGATAAAGATGGGAATGCATCAGCCCTTGCCATAGCAGAGTTGTTTGCCTTTTTGAATTCCTCAAAATCAACAGCATTTGATTTTCTTGATAGTTTATATTTAAAATATGGTTATCATGCGGAGAAAACTGAAAATATATACTTTGAAGGTGCAGAGGGAGGTGAAACAATTAATAGATTGGCAAAGTCGTATCGTAATTCTCCACCCACCACTGTCTGTGATATCAAGATAACCGGAATAAAAGATTTCTTACAAACGGGTCATTTAGATGAAGAGGAGGAAAACCTTCCTCTAGAAAACTTTCTTATTATCAATTTAGAAAACGAATTTTCAGTAGCTATTAGACCGAGTGGAACGGAACCGAAAATCAAATATTACATATTTGGTTCAGATGCAAAAGGGTCCCAAGACCTAAATAAATCCAAAGAAGGAGTTAATGCACTGGTTGATAAAATCGCAAGCTGGCTAGTGGAGGATGCAGAGCTAAGAGTGAAAAGTTAAAATAGTAAATTTAGATTACTAAATAAACATATTAGCAGGATTTTCTAAATTTTCTGCTAATGACTTTAAAAAGTTAGCTGCTACAGCTCCGTCAACAAGCCTGTGATCACAACTTAGCCCAAGCATCATTGTTTGCCCTGCGATAACATTTCCGCAAGGCCCAATGACTGCCTTATCTACACTTGCACCCACAGATAAGATGGCTGCATTGGGCGGGTTGATAATACCACTGAAAAAGTCTACCCCAAACATGCCCAAGTTCGTGACTGTAAAAGTAGAACCGGTCATCTCGTCGGGCATTAACTTTTTATTTCTCGCTTTTGCGATAAGAGCCTTTGCTTCGATAGAAAGAGCCCGCAGGGATAATGCATTAGCCCCTCGAATCACAGGTGTTAATAAACCATCCTCAATAGCCACACCAAAAGCCAAATTTATACTCTTATAGTATTTTATCTCATTCTTTTCCCAAGAGGTATTTATTTGGGGGTGCCATTTTATTGTTTCTGCACAGGCTTTAAGGATCAAATCGTTGACTGTGATCTTTAGTTCACTTGAATTGGTGTGCTCTTGGGTGATAGCCAATTTTTTATTCATGGCTGCACGGGTCAAGTGCAACGGTTGTACATTAATCTCTTTTTGTAAATAAAAATGAGGAATTGTCGTTTTAGATTCTAATAAACGAGAAGCTATAACCGATCTCATTTTTGTAATTGGTATAACTTTATCTGACAAGATACCTGTCGAATCTTCGATATCGTTATATATCTGTTTAGAATCTGACGAGGGCCCATCTCCCGCTTGCCCGATGTGTTGTCCTAAATCAATTTTTGTAATTCTCCCTCTTGGTCCACTACCCGTAATTGTCGATAAATCGATGTTTTTATCTGCGGCTATTTTTTTTGCAAGAGGAGAAGCAATTATGCGTTCGTTTACATTTTTACCTGAAATATCTTGTTCGGGATGAACATTTTTTGAATTTAACTTTTCAGACGAACTTTCTTCAGGAAATGTTTTTCCTTCTGTGGGCTCAATTTCTATTTCCTCATGTTTTTCATCAGAAGTTGGTATACTTTTTATACTTTCGGAGGGAATTAATGATGAAATATCTTCATCTTGGTTACCCACGATTGCCAAGGGGCTGCCAATCGGAGCCTCATTTCCCTCTCCGACGATGATATCTAGCAAAATACCCTCATCAAAGTTTTCAAGTTCCATGGTTGCTTTATCTGTTTCAATTTCAGCAAGAATATCACCGTTTGATACAGTGTCCCCCTTTGTTTTGTGCCATTTAACGACAGTGCCCACCGCCATGGTGTCGCTTAACTTTGGCATTTCGATTACTTGAGCCATTTTATATAATTGAATTAGAGGATTGTAAGTGCTGAAGCTATGACACAGTTGTGATCCGGAATTTGGGCATTTTCTAAAGCTTTGCTGTAAGCCTGTGGTGCGTCGACTGCTGATACTCTCTTAATGGGTGCATCAAGAAAATCAAAGGCTTGATCCTGAATAAGGTATGAAATTTGAGCCCCAACCCCACAGAACGGTTTATTTTCTTCCACAAGAAGTACTCGATTGGTTTTCTTGACGGATTGTAAAATTGTTTCTACATCAAGAGGGCGAATGGAACGGAGATCAATGACTTCAGCATTAATATTATGCTTTTCCTCTAGTACATTGGCTGCCTCCAATGAAGTGTGCACTGCTTTTCCGTGGGCTATGATTGATATATCAGTACCTTCTCGTAAAACATTTGCTTTCCCAAGGGGAATTAGAAATTCATTATCTTCTGGAACTTCATCTTTCATATTATAAAGAATTGTATTCTCCATAACACACACAGGGTCATTATCTCTAATAGCCGATTTTAACATTCCTTTAGCATCAGCAGGATTGGAGGGGCAAATGACTTTCAAGCCTGGGGTATTAGCAATAAAGTTTTCAGGAGTATGGGAGTGGGTAGCTCCCACATTTGTACCTCCATTTGCTGGTCCCCTAAACACGATGGGAACATTGATCAGACCACCGGACATGTACCTAACACTGGCTGCATTATTGAAAATCTGATCAAACGCAACATAGCAAAAGCTCCAAAACATAAATTCCACAACCGGTCTCATTCCCATCATGGCAGCACCTACTGCCAATCCAGAGAAAGCGGCCTCACTTATGGGTGTATCAATGATTTTTTTCGGCCCATATCTTTCTAGCATCCCTTCGGATACCTTATACGACCCCTTAAATTGGGCTACTTCTTCTCCAAGTAAAATAACATTTTCATCTCGCTCAATTTCTTCGGAAAGGGCTTGGTTGAGTGCTTCTCTGTAAGTAATGATAGCCATTTTTATGAATTGGATTTAGGAAATTCAAAGAACATGGTTCCCTCGGATTTAGATTTGCTAGGATTATCTGTTTCCCAATAAATATCGTCCATGAGCTCTGTTGGATCCGGGAAAGGGCTAGCGAGGGCAAATTCCGCAGAAGCTTCGGCTTCGTCTTTTGCTTTTACATCAATGTCAGCGACTTGTTCGTCCGTAATGACACCCTCTTGCACTAGTTGATCTTTAAAAATACTTATAGGATCTTTGTTCTTTTTATATTCTTCGATCTCTTCTTTACTTCTATATGTCTGATCTGGATCCGCTACTGAATGACCGCGGTATCGGTAGGTATTAATTTCTAAAACAGACGGGCGGCAGTCTTTGTGTGCTTGCTCAAGGGCATTCGTGATAGTTTCACGAACTTCGTAAACATTATGTCCCTCAGTAACTGACCAGTCGATGTCAAACGCTTCACCTCTTCTTGCAAGCGGTTCTCCCGCAGAGTGCCGTGATTCTGCTGTGCCCATAGAATATCCATTGTTTTCAATAATATATATAACTGGGAGATTCCATAGAGAGGCAAGGTTAAGGGATTCATAAAAGGGACCCTGATTGGTAGCACCGTCTCCCATGTAACATAGACACGCCCCTTTTTTCCCGCTTTGCTTTAGGGCAAATGCCATACCTAAGCCCAATGGAGTTTGTCCACCGACAATACCATGGCCGCCCCAAAAGTTTTTATCAGGTGCAAAAAAATGCATAGAACCACCTTTTCCCTTCGAGCATCCTGTTTTTTTGCCAAATAATTCAGCCATACACTCGTCCATGTCCATCCCAACAGCCAACGCATGACCGTGATCTCTGTATGCAGTAATTATATGATCATCCTGACCCATAGCTGAAACTGACCCTACGGCCACAGCTTCTTGACCTATGTATAAATGTAAAAATCCTCCAATATGCCCCTGTTGGTAGGCTCGAAGGGATCTCTCTTCAAACCTCCTAATCCGAATCATTTGAGTAAGGAGATCGACTTTTGCAGATGAACTTAAATTAATATTACATTCAGATTGGGCGTAGTTAACCTCGGATTTACTAGAGGAGTCATGCTTTAATGTACTGGAGTTGGAATCTGAGTCATTTTTGTTAGTAGCATCAGATTCTTCAAGGGTGGCGTCGTGATAAAGTCCTTCCATAAATTTTAAAGTAAATTTTATTATTTATTTATTATGCTTTTGCTTCAATCTTAATCTGCGGTTCTCCTTTTACCCACTTTGCTCGTAAGCCCCAAAAATTATCATTTCTTTTAAAATAGTAAGGCCAAACCAATGTGTGGTCACTCTCTGGGATATTCAAATCCTTGATGGCATTTTCTTCGAAAAATTCAAAATACCCCTCGTCAAATTCTTTCGGTAATTGGTCAATATTTTTTTTACTGTCAAAAAGGAACATTAACCAATGACCGCTATTTTCGTAGCATTTTTCTGAAACATAACCAAATAAATGTAAATCTGTTTCCCTAAGTGTCATGCCTGTTTCTTCTTTTGCTTCCCTGATGGCACATTCAACTGGTGATTCTCCATTATCCATAATTAATTTTCCTCCTGGGGGACTCCACTTTCCCTTATTTGGGGATTTCCTTCTTTTGAGTAAAAGAATTTTATTCTGTTGATTCCTGATGAAGAGAAGACATGAAATGTTGAAGTGCATTTGGATTTTGCTTGTTAAAATGTCTTATCTTAGAAAAAGATAAGCAACTAGGCAAAAATCTTAATAAATGCAAAGACCTATGAAAATAATTTTATTCTCTCTTTTATCATTCGCTTTTTTTTCCATCGGATCCTTGTTTGTATTGGGCGAAGAAGATAAGTTTGCAAAGCTAGACATTACCAATGGCAACCTCTCCATCAAAAAGCAAAGTGACCAATGGCTAAGAATAACCGTTCCCTTTAAACTCGTAAGCCATCCCAGAATAGAAGCACTCGAGGGCAGAAGACCTTTAACCTTAAGCCGGGCTTTTAACCCCAAATTTATAGACGATATAAAAGTTAAATTATGGATATGTTTTGCTAACAAATTTAAACAGAATCTTCTTAGATCGGCCAGTAATTTAAAAGATTCTGATTTTTATCAATATTATGATGCTGAAATTGAATACCTAACCCTTGACTTTGATCGATCTACCAAAAATGCAATCTTTCTTTTCCCTACAACGATTGCAGAAAGAGATGGATTTTTGGGAGCCAATGTTAAGCCAGTGGGTTATGTGGTAGAAATTTCGCATGCTGATTCTAATTTTAAGCTATCTAATGCAGTTTATTTTAACTACCGAGGGGCAACGGAAGAGATTCTAGGAAGCTTTAAATCCCAAGCTTTATCTAAAAGTCCGGAGAATAAAGGAGTGCTCGTACCAGCCCACAAAATAGATGCAAGTTACCTTGTAGGAATGGGACCTGTGAAGACAGCCGATGAAAGATAAAAGGGTGCACGACTCAAGCAAAGAGTAAATAATTGTATGGCAGCCAAAAATGAGCTAATCATAAATTGCGGTATATCGCATGTTTCCGCGAGCGTCTTTAGTTATGACGGTAATATGCTAAACCTTAACAAGGTGGGCCTGCATACCCTGACTCACGATTATACCCAAGATTCATTATGGCTTGATTCAGTCATTGCTGGAATAAAAGCTCTTTGTCTTGAGCTTAAATTAAAAGGTAATGCCAGGTTTATTTTTCCAGGTAGTTTTCTTTTAACTAAAACGATTCGGGTCCCGAAAGTAGAAAAAGACAAGCAGGATAAAATTGTCGGATTTGAGCTCTCCCAAAAAATGCCTTTTCCTCTAGCCGAGCTGATATGGGATTATCAGATCATCGATGACGATGGGGTAGAGCAAGAAATTTTAGCCTTTGCAGTAAAGCCAGAAGTTGCAGAAACTTTTTGTGAACGAGTCGTACAATTGGGATTGACGCCCACACAATTAACGCCGGCACCAGTCTTAGACTATAATGCCATGCGAGCATCGGGAATAGGTTTGAACGATAGTGAAACCCTGGTTGTGAATATGGGGGCAAAGTCAACTAATTTGCTTTTTATTAACCCAACAGGTTTTTTAATCAGAAGTATAGCCGTCGGTGGAAATTCACTTTCGCAAAACTTAGCTGACCGATTGGGAGTTCTTTTCGGGAAAGCAGAAGAACTCAAAAAGTCTTATTTTGCTGGTCACATGACTTTTTCACCAGATGACCCGAATTTGCAGAATATTGAATCTTGTGCTCAGCAGTTTTTGGCACGAGCAAGCCAAGAAATTACCCGCTCAATTGTAACTTACAAACGCTTAAAAAAAGGTAAATCCCCCGAAAGAATATTTTTGGCTGGTAGGGGGGCACTTCTTCGTCATTTACCAGAGTATATTAGCCAAAGCCAGCAATTGAGTATTGATTACTTTGATCCTACTAAGATTATACAAATTGGTCCTGAAGTTTCTGTCGAGATGCAGAGTTTGCTTCCGTTTATGTTGAGTGAGCCAGTTGGATTAGCTAGTACAATATATATGGATGTCGGCGACAAAAAGTTTGCGCCGCCTTTGAACCTTTTACCATCTTCAAAGTTATCAAGTTTGAGTTTTAAGAAGAAGAAACCCTTTCTTTGCATGGCTTGTTGTGTTTTTGCTCTTTTACCTCTACCCGGCCTTTTGAGGTCAAAAAGTAATCTTCAAAGTCTGCAAGAAAATCTTGCCGATCAAAAAGTAATCACGCGAAAAATATCGCAAGACCTATCCAAGCAAAAAGGTCTGAAAAGAAAGTTTGAGTTTATTGACAGGCTAGCAAGGGAAGTAACCAATAAAAATATACCATTTATTGAAAAACAGATTACTTGCTGGCAAATTCATTCCTTTTTGAATGAGTTACAGGATACATTGGAACATTCAGAAATTAGTGATACTTGGTTTGATAACCTCGAAATCATTATTCAAGAAAAAAATCAAAACTTAAGAAATAATACTTCTAAAAATAATAATAAAGTAACCATTAAAATAGAATTATCTGGTCGATATTTAGTAAGAGCAACAGATGAAGAATTATCTGGGGGTGAGTCAGAAAAACGAAATGCACTTATTGATTTAAACAGTCAAAAGCAGGCGGCGTTGACTACCTATATCCAAAGTATTCCCATTGTAGGTAAAATTGATCAAAAAGTTTTTTCAATTGAAGGGAAGGGTGATCTTTTTGGAAAATACTTTACCCATTTTGAGTACCAAGTAAGTACAAAGTTATAAGTTGATGACTACAATAAAAAATAATTTATTACTTTTCACTTTTGGTATCTTGTCATTTATATCGATTATAATCTTCTTGGGTTACCGTTCGAATATTGCTTCTGAAATCGAAGAAACAGAAGATCAAATCCGAAAGGTTGTGAGGTTGCAGGAGGGATATCATGAAGAAATTTCTGTTTTTAAAAATTTAAAAAATGATTTTTCCAAAGTGCAGGATGAACTTAGCCAGCTTGCAACTATTGAAAAAAATCAAAATCTTTTCTGGAAAAAAATTCTTAATCAGAGAGAAAATCACATGATTAAGTGGAAAAACAAAACTGCTGAATCAGTAAATGCCGATATAACTAGGATGTTTTCTTCCTTGAGGGCTAGATGTCGTGCTAAAGATATTGAACTACCTTCTGCAGTAAATAAAGCACCCACCATTGGCTTTGGGTCAACGAATAAGAAGCCAGAGAACAATTATGGTTTCGGTTTCTCTGCTTACGACGGTTTTTGGCCAAGCTTTTCTCAAGAGGAGGCAAAAATTATTGGAGTGCAGGCAAAGATAATTAAAGAAATAGTAGAAATTCTGACCCAATCTGTTACTGACAAAAAGAAACTGAAATTAATAAAAATTCTAAGAGAAAGTGCGGGTAGTGTCGACATCAAGCATATAAAAAATGATCAATTAAACTTGGGATCTGAACGCCAACTTTTACTGCAAAGCATGGGCAAAATTAAAAGTCTTGTTTTTGAGATCTCGGTAAAAGGTCAATCAAGTCATGCAAGAAGATTTATCAACCAACTTAGAGCGCCATATATGTTAAGAGATATCTCTGTAAAAAGAGAAATTGTGTTAGAAGAAAAAATTCAAGAGGACTTAAACTTTATACCTAACCCTTTTGGAAATACTAGTGAAAAAATATCTCCTCCGAAGAGTAAAATTAGCCCCATAGTAAAAGATGTAAATTCAGAGTTCATTTTCCTCATTGAATACATAACTGAAATTTCGAACGACTTTAGTATTTTATTTAACAACAAATTGATTTGGGAAAATGCCGAAAAAGATCTCTTGGATGAGTTTTTAACTAAATCCGGGAATGCGGAGATTATAGAAGAAGCTAAATCAAAACTATTTTCAACTGAGTAAAATGAGGAAATATTACGATAAAATGCTCTTAGCATTTGGGCTGAGTTTATTGGCAATTATTTCAATAATTGGTTTTTTTAACCCCAGTCGTTCATTTAAAAGTTCACAACCTCTCTCGAATATTCAACCGTTTGAGTTTGAAATTAAAAACGGACTTGGAGTATTGACCCTAAGGAATACTCATCGCCTTATGCCTGGCAATACAATTACGACTGTTGATTTCAATGGATCAGACATAGAAAGTTTTGAGATTAAAGAAGTTATTTTTAGAAGAAGAGCTGAGGTTGAGGTAAATCTTAAAAATGGCCAAAAGATTTCAGGAAAACTTACCAATCAAGATGAACTTATATTGGGCAAATCATGGCAAAATCTTCGGCAACCGTTAACAGTTTCTAGAAATAGAAAAACCATCAATATTTCCCTAGCTACTGTAGAATCTGTCAAGAGTGATCATAAAATTTTATTTTCCTCCCCTAATGGATTTGATTTGCAAAATTTTTCTCTTTCATTTTACCAACGAAAAAACACCTACAATCAACATCCACAAAATTTTGAACGACCTACATGGAAGCAAAAAAAACTAGATGAAAATGAAACAAACTATGACCTATTTACTCCTCCAGTCATTTATTTGGTAGACGGAAAACTATCAACCAACATTCCACAAGAGCCAATTCTTAAGCAAGCAAACGATGAAGAGTTCGGCATGGAATTAATTAGATTCTCAAACGAACCTTATCCATACAAACTAGTCAGTTGGATTGGAGAAACGCCATACTTCGAAGATACTCAAACTAGGCAATCCCCGAACTCCTCATCTTTTGTGAGAAATAGGCTTGAAGTTGGTATTCCATACAAGAAAAATAAGGACAGAAAAGGTGGGCAACCTTCGCTCGTGCTTTCAACTCTGGAAGATGAAGAAAAGCAGTTGGTAATAGAAAAATTTGTTGTGCAACAATACAGGGATGAGAAAACTGGAGGTATGAAAATAATCGGAAGGGCGTTAGTCAAAGATTTTCAACTTGGAGGAAAATCTTTCGAGATTAATAACCAAATGAAGAAAGTATATGCCGGAAATATAAAAATTGAAGTTCGCATGACACTGAATGATTTGGACAATAAAACCTTTACTTTTACAACGAAGGACATGGGCATATCTTTTGATTTTGGAGACCGCTTATTTACTGTGGTTGAAATTGATGAAGTGAAGAAAACAATTTTAGTTAATAAAAAAGGACCAAAGCCAAATCAACAGATTGAGCAATTACTCAAATTACCTTAATTTAATCTTTTTCGAGATTGACCCCTAGTCCTGAATCTATGCAATGAAGAGTTCGTTAAGTTCGACTCTTGCCCGTTTTGTTCGATGTCATATCTACATTTAAATTTTGTTAGCATATTTTTTTCCTTATTGCTCGTTCCCTTGGGCTTTGGGCAATCAGACTCTGTTGGTTCTAGCATTCCATATGTTCAAATACCCAAGCAAGCAGCACCACCGAAAATTGAGACTCCTTTGGATGATGTTAAAAATTACAATGTCGGAAAAGATACGAATCTAGTAACCCTTCTTCAAAAAGTTAGGCAATTACTAAACAATGGTGATATTGAAAGTGCTCAAGCTTTGGCTCAGTCTGCACTTGCAAATGTTGAAAGAACAGCAAAAAACCAATTTTACCTTACACAAATCAGACAGCAAGAGACAAAATTATACTACGAACTTGCGACCAAGGCGATGAGTGAAAAAAAGTTTTCTCTGGCAAGCCAATTACTTGATAGATATCGGGATAATATAGCACTTGAATTGAGTGAGAGGCAGCGGAAGCGTGACATTGTGCTCAATAAAGAAGGTCCAAGCAATGTATCATTAGTGGGAAAGCTGGTTGAGGAACTGGACAATGCCAAGCGAGACTTGGCTGAAATTCGGGCGAAAGCGGGATTACCAGAAGACGATGCGAAACCAGATTTAGAACGTCTTATGGAGCGAGAGCAGGCAAAGGTTAGCTCTACGATGAGAACAAGCGAAAGGCTTTTAATTAAGGCTAGAAAAGCAGGTGAAGATGGTCGTTATGATGAGGCAACGCAATTACTTGATGAAGCACTCTCTCTCATTCCAGAAGGATATTCTACCATTGCCTTGATAAGTGATTTATACAAAGCAAAGCAGCAGATCACTTGGTACAAAATGGGTGAGGCTATGCTAAAGGGGCAAGTTTCAAATGTGCAGGAGCTGGTGGTTGAGTACAAGAAAGTAGAGGATAGGAGAAGGAAGGCTGAGACTGAAACTCTGGGGATAGATGCTGAAATAGATTACGATGCTGAGATTCGTAAGGCATTAGAAAAAAATAAAGAGCAAGCTAAGCAAGCTGAATTCATTCTCGGTCAGGCACGGGAAAATATAAAATTAAAAAATTATGATGAAGCGGAGTCAGATCTGCTTAATATTATGAATTACCTTGAGCCTAACACCCTGACATGGCCAATAATTCTAGAGGCTTCATTGGTAAAAAATAGGATTAATTTGGCAAAAGCTGAAGATTACCGTGAGAAAAAGGATTGGCAAAAAGCAAATGAATACATTGACGCATTCAAGCTAGGTTTTCATCAAGATAAAAATATCCAAGGAGATACTTTATCATTTGGCAGACCTGGTCTTAAAAAAACCGGAGGTGAGAAGGCAGTAAGCAAAGAACTTGGTTTGGCGGACAAACTGGTCAAGAAAATCGAAAAGGATAAAAGAAACCCTTACAAGCGTGATATAACCGAATTTTCGCCGACATGGAAAGATGAGCAAGCTGCACTAGATGAGCTTCTGATGAGGGCAAAGGTCCAATTTGTAAACAATGATTTAGTTGGTGCAACAGAAACCTATCGTGCGATTGAAACACGATTTTCAGATAATTATGAAGCCAAGGAAATGTTGAAAAGAATTTCCAAAATACGCCAAGAAGAAAGTTATTTGGGCTATCTTAAGACGAGACAAGAAATGCTCGAAGAAATTGAACGGGAATGGGAGCGCCCTAAGGTTTTCGATCGTGTAGTAGAAGAAACTGCTGATGTACAAGATGTTACCTCAAAAGTTGAAGAAAAATTAAACCTCATTCAAGTTTCCCCGATGCCCTATTTCGACTCTCCTTTGCCAGATGTGATTATGGACCTCCAAAGATTAGCCAGGCAAAATGATCTAACTGAGCCCGATATCACAAAAAAGGGCATATTAATGTACGCTAAAAAGCCCCCAGAAGATGAAGAGTATCCCAATGTAACAATCACACTTATTCCGATGTCTTTAGGAAATGCAATTTCTGTGATCACGGAATCCATAAGTTGGACTTATGAAATTGAACCTAATGCTATTGTTATTTCAAAAACTGGCGGCAGCATACAGGGGCGACGATTAGAGACCGAAGAATATGAGATTACTCAAGGAACTGTTCGCAGAATGACTGGTGGCTCTGGAGGAGGAGGAGGAGCAGCCGCCGATCCTTTTGCCGCAGGAGGCGGGGGAATGGGTGGTGGTGGTGATGGTGATGACCTCAAAGTAAAAGCATATTTAGAGGCAGCAGGGATTTCTTTTGATGAAAGTAAAGGTCATCGTTTTGCTTTTGATGGTTTTCTTATCATCGTTACCCACGACCGAAGAAGTTTGGACAAAATAGAGAGAATTTTGGCTCGGCTTGACAAAGATACAAGCAAGCAAGTGGAAATAGAAACCAAATTTTTGGAAGTGCAAGAGGGTGCCTTAGATGAGATCAGTTTTGGCTGGCAGTTTGGATGGGGAGACCCCACTTACATGGTCGACCCTGCAACGAGTCAGCCAATAATTGACTCACAGGGAAACCCGGTGTTTTCTTTTTCAAACACATTGATGGGGAACACCCGCACTTTGGCACAAGCCCATAGCCCGGGGGCAAGTTCAAATAGTCAGATTGTAATTAGCGACTCCCTCAATCCCTTGGCAAGTATGACATTGCCAACACCTGCCCCAGTATTACCCGGCTTTGTTGATATAGGTGCGGGCGTCTCACCTCTGGTTCAATCTCAGAAAAACAGCATGCAATATGCACAGGGAGCAGGGAGCATGATTTTGGGGGGTAGCCAGGCCAAGCTTCTCATTAGTGCTCTTAAGAGAAAACAGGGAACGGACTTGTTAAGTGCACCCAGGATTACGGTTGTTGATGGCGAAGAAGCAACTATTACAATTGCGCAAGAATTCATATATCCGATCCAATATGCAGCCCCAGAACCCCCTCAGGTTAATAATAATGGTGGCGGCGGCGGTGGCGGTGGCGGCGGCGGTGGAGTTACTGTCAGATCGGCAACTCCGGAATTTGGCGATGTTGCTCCAGAAGGTAAACAGCAAGGTTTCCGAGAAGTTGGAGTCATTCTTTTTGTTCGTCCAAAAGTTGAAAAATACAATTCCATCAACCTTTTTCTCAAGCCAGAAGTCACAGAATTTGATGGCTTTGTTGAATATGGTGGACCATCTGCGGCAATCAACGATACCAAAACGATCATTCAACCATCAGGTAATTTAATGCCAATTTTTTCTACTCGTAAAGTAGAGACAACTGTAAGTATTTTTGATGGTGCTACAGTAGTTATTGGTGGTTTGACTAGGGAAGAGGTCAAGACGGTAAATGATAAGATTCCAGTCTTGGGAAATATTCCCTTATTGGGTAGACTCTTTCAATCATCTGCTGAGAGTTATCAAAAGCGTAATCTCTTAATTTTTGTCAGCGCCAACATTGTTTCCAGGGGTGGCTCACCAGTTCGTGAGACAATCCAAAATATTAGCCCGCAATCAATTTTTAAAGATCCTGTCATCATGACACCAACTGGAACCATTCGGCGCACTTTTAAGGATGACGATAATGTTATGCGGTTAATTAAGTAAAGAGAAATTTGATGAAAGTAATTATGTCTAAACAATATATGGTTATTTTTTGCATATCTCTTAGTCTTCAATTAGCTTGCTGAATCTATCAGTATTTTGTTCGTTTTTGGTAGATTATTGACATATGATTGATCGCCTAAAAAAGTTTTTTTTACATTTATTTTTATTTACCGTCTCTATTATTTTTTCTTTATCTTTTCTGTTTCAGGAAACACAAAAAAGAACAACGAATGTAAAGGTTGTTAAAGAGAAGTTTGCAGATGAGAAAGATTTGAATTCTGATTTGAGTCTAGTCCAGGATGTAAAAATTTCTAAAGCAAATGAGTCAGTCCCCAAATTGACCAGTAGAATTTATCGGGATTCAATACTCGGTGAATTTTCTAATTGGATAGAATCATATCAAAAACTTTCATGTTTATTGGATGACAACTGTACGGAGCATGACCCTAGGCAAATAAGCCATTTTTTGAAGATGGGTGAAAAATTAGCTCGGAAAAGAATGTCTGTTTTTAAAAGTTTAATACAAACGAATCCTCAAAAAGCTCTTTTAGTTGCGATTGATGCTAATGTTATTGATACATTACCCACTCCGATTCGTTCTTACCTTGAAAACTGGGAGTTTGGTAAGGGTACTCTTTCAAGCTTTTACAAGTGTAAGGGTTCCGATCATGCAAAGTGTATAAATGAAAAAAAAGTTTCACTTGAGGATGGTACTGAATTCAAAGCCCACACTTATGGTTTAAGAGATAATATTTATAATGTAAAAGATTTTGTTTTCTGGGGTGTATCTATGGGGCAAGACCTCGCTATCTCTGAGTACCCATTTTCGTCTACGGATTTAGAAAATGGTAAATCCTCATATTCTTTTGACGGTAAGCCTTTACATTTTTCTA
>ERZ1046876.1297-NODE-1297-length-16642-cov-4.969856_pt1 | contig 16642 bp, 17 predicted proteins | sample MGYA00383094_ERZ1046876 | MGnify/ENA primary metagenome ERZ1046876 (study PRJEB29581, sample SAMEA5548364) | metagenome | biome: marine; feature: coastal; material: water | depth 50 m | study: Short-term variability in the microbial, nano- and picoplankton...
GAGGAGGCTAAAATAGTTACCCGTAGGTATATGGAACTTAGCGAAAAGAGTTGTCTTGTCGGGTTTGAGGATCGTGTGCGGAGCCTTTGGTTAAAAGATCAAGGGCAGCACAAAACCAAGATGGCACAAATGGAAGTTGAGAAAAATAATGTAACTTCTGAAATTAAAGACACGCTCAACCAAGTTGCAAATTTGAAGGATTTAAAAGATAATTTGGCAGATGATTTCCGGAACCCTGGTGGAAAAAAGGCTGAGAAAATCTATTCATTCACAACTTCTCGTGCGTTAATCGTTATCGGTATTGGAACGGTTGGTGCAAGCTTGTTATCTGAAAGTATTGGATCATATCACGCAGCGTGCGGGCTTGCCCTTACCCTATTTGGTTTCTTTTGGCCAAATGTGGAATTAAAGCGGGAGGCGGTAACCGCAGTTGGGCCACGATCTAACTTGGCAATTGAGACTCAGCATCGTTCACTTAATCACCGTATTGGAAGCTTGTGCAACCGAGTACAGGTAATGAAGACTAACCTGAATGCAGTCGAAAAAAAGTTACAAAAGCTAGGAGATACCCCACCACCCTATTTAGAGGCTGAGAACGAAGGCACTAGTTAATTTTACTATTCTATTGGTATAATGGGAAGCATTAGCCAATGTGCGGGTAAATCCTACAGCACAGTTGCATTTTGTTTCAAGAGGGCACTGATCTAGCATCTTTAAATCATTAGTCTTTTAAAATATTATATTAAGCGAAAGTCTTTCCATTCCACCCCCAGAGATGGCGTGCAGATTCCTGAAATTCTATGTAAATCCGATCAGCTGATACCCCGAGTTTTTCATATATCAAGCTTGAAAGTTTATTGGTAAGTTCTTCGGTTAGGCTTGGCGAAAGTTTACCCACATTCTTTACCTCGATGTATGCGCATGGAGACACATTGTCCTTAGCAAAACTTATTGATTCACCAGTACGCACAAGAACCATGACATACTCGACAGACTTTCCGATTTGCTCGGCAAGAATATTAGCAGATTGATCATGCACTTGATCGAGTAAATCTTGAGACACACTGGGTATGGTTAAATTAATTTGTAGTAAGGGCATGAGTATTATTAAAATTTAGTTACTGTAGATTTAATTGATGGAGGTTACCTTCTCATTCAACTTAGATTTTAACAACTCCCTAACATTATGTCCTGCTTATTTACCCTTGGTTTGATATTTGCCCTGATCGGGTGTCAAAACGAGGTGAACTCAAATTCCCCTGGCGAGAAAACTGAACCAGCAGAAAAGTTGAGTAAAGTAGCTGAGAGAGAATTCCCTGAAATGAAGGTATTTCGACAAGACATAAATAAAACCTATGAGGATTTAGCAGGTAGACCTTGGGTATTGGCTAAACCGCAGGAATCTTATCAAGACATTAACTTTTCTGTTTCCGGGAATGAATGACGAGGTTTTTGAGGTCCCGCCAAGCAACTCATTGGACCTTCACCAGTTTAAACCCAACGAGGTTAAGGTTTTAATTGATGAATTTATATGGAGCTGCCAGCAAGCTGGCATTCGCGAGGCCGAAATCATTCATGGTAAAGGCACGGGTAGTATGCGGGAACTTTCTCATTTGGTTCTTAAAAAACATGTGAAAGTAAAAAGTTTTCAGTTAGGGGGAGCAGAAAATAGTCAAAACTGGGGAAAAACATCTTTTGTTTTGTTTGATTAATGTATGGGCATCTCGGATGTTGAAATTTCGTCGCTCGTCCTACAAACTCTTCGTCTATGAATCAACCATCCAAGTTCCTTTTTAAAACCTTCGTCATTTCTTCCCTCTTTTTTCTGGCTTCTTGCATGGAGGAAGCAAAATCAGTCACGCTAGGCACATCGGTACTCGACAAGGGTTTGAGTATGACGAGTTCAAAAGCAGATAAATCCAAGGTCGAAGTATATTTAATAACCACTCAATCAGTTGAGGGTGAATTACTCGCTAAAGCGCTGAATGTGAAAGGCCAGGAAATTGGTAGATCTAAGCAGATACTAAATTTAGGTAAAGATGATGCCAAGCTGATCACATTTACTTTTGATGCGTCGGTAAACCTAGATGCGGTAACTCGATACATGTTAGATTTTCGAAAGAAGTAACTCTTCTTCGACGCTAAAATTTCAACCGTTTATTGCAAAGGTGAATCTTTTCTATCGTCACCTAAATAACTTATCTATATTGTGATGAACATATTTGACTGGAAGGATGGCAGAGTGGTCGAATGCGGCGGTCTTGAAAACCGCTGAACCGGAAACGGTTCCGGGGGTTCGAATCCCTCTCCTTCCGCCATTTCTTGTTAGATAAACAACCTGAATTTATCTTGCCAAACCTTTCCCTAGGGCAAATGGATTGGTTAGATGCCAAAAGAGTTTCTTTTTTTAATTTGGATTTTTTCCACAGGCTTTTCAATCGTAGAGAGTAAGGAAGTACTTTGGTCGCGCAATATTGAGGCTCAACTTTTGCAGTCTATGTTTCTCGAAGCTTATCGTGGCAATTGGTATCCCATGTCTAATAAGACTATGCCATTTGATGAATTCAGGCTAAGTGGTGGAAAGTTGCATAAAGAAGGAGAGATGGAGGCCTTTACCGGGTGGTATGCCCAGTTTGATGAAACAGATGAACCTCGTATGCTTTGTTCTTTTGTGGACGGGAAAAAAAATGGTTTCACTTATCTATGGGATGGTAACGGCACCCGTCGATTTCAGGGAGAATATGTAGAAAATCAGAAAAATGGAGAGTTTATGGAATGGAATGAACAATCAATCATAACCTCTCACAAAAATTATCTAAAAAACAAGCTAGATGGCGATTATCTACTTTGGTACGACACAGGAAAAATCAAATTAGAAGCAATTTTCAAAACTGGTCGTTTGATGGAGGCCCAGGGTTGGTACCCCGATGGAAGTCCATGTCCTTATTCTAAGGTAGTGAAAGGACGTGGAGTAATTATCAGGTATGAAAAAAACTATCTTCCGAATAAAAAAAAGCCACCCAAGGAGGCAGTTTTATTTCGTGCGTTTGGAGATTTGCCGAACAGGGAAAATAATAATTAAAACGACTCAATGATTTGGCTTAAGCACGGTGGTGAATCTGATCAATTTCATCAGGTCCAACCGAGAAACGATTAAAAGATTGGCGGTCTAATGGTTGATTGAGTTTAACCATATGTTCCTCGTTTTCTCGATCGAGGTAAAATATTTGCAGGAGTTTGGCGTGCGATTCTCCGACTAGTTTTTTAGAGTTATCAAAAGGGGAAAAGAATTCAGGTTTTAATTTCTTTAAATTCACCAAAGAGGATTCAAGTTTTTGTACGATTACCTTTTTCTTTTCGAGGAAAGGCATTTCCGGGATTTTTTTCTGAACTTTTAACCAAGTATTTTCCTCGAGCAATAAAGCGTGTACTTCATTACAAAGCGAGAGGTGGTCTTTTAAGATTTGTGTTGGTTCCACGAAATGCGTTGGTAATTAGAATGAGTTATCAATATTGGCTTCGCCGGGCGTGGGTGAGTAGATACCGTAACGGTTAACCGCCTGCCTGATTTCACGAGTATCCTCAAGTTGCTCTCTTCTCCATTTTGACATTCCATAAACAAACTTCAAATACTTGCTCTGTGCAAGTTCAGTTCTGGCACCCTCGTTGTTATCGAATAGGTCTTCAATTGTAATGTAGGTTTCTGTGGCTTGGACGAAATTACCTAGCTTTTCTTCGCACAGAGCAACTTGGTAAAGCAGTGGCACTCGCCATGTAGGGGTTTCATCAACTGGCAGCAAGGCAGAATATATTCGATATGCATTGAAAAACTCACCGGTTTCAAAAAATTTGTTAGCCAAGTAATTTCCGGTTTTCTTTTTCCAAAAATTCCAAATCGTTTTCATTTTACTGATGCGGTTAAGATCTCGATCTCTTAAGTTTTTCACATCTTCTTCAGCCATTATTGCCCGAGGATTAAAAGTTGCCTCTTTTAATAATGTTAGAAGCTGTCCAATCGATTCCTCGCTTTGATTAAGTTGCTCAAAAGCAAGGGCAAGTAGATAGTGAGTTTCTGGAACATAAGGACTGGTAGGGTACAAGGTTCCGTAGCCCCTGAGGATCTCTTTCACTCTTGCAAAATCAGCCCGAGGAGTTTTTTCGTAACTTTGGTTACTCAATCTATCACTGTCAGGATTCAACCTCTTTTCACGATCTTCTTTGCGAAGTGTATCTGTTGCCCTTCGGAAATGCGCCAAGCCCCTTTTGTAGGCGACAACAGAACGATCAGACTCATTAAGTTGCTCAAGCCTATTTAGACGGTCGTAAAACTTTATGGCATTATCATAATCTTCGGAGGCAAGGAAAGTTTCGGCAATTTCAAACATTGCCTGATTGGATTCTGCATCTTTTCTCTGTTCGAAAGATTTACCCTTGCGCTTCTCTGCATCAGTAAATGCTACATTGTATGGCAAGGTTAGGGTCGCATTGATGGCGTCGTAAAATTTATTCAATGCCATGCGATCAGCACCTAGTTCCCGATAGATTTTCCCAGCACGAATGTGCGTTTCGGGGATCGTAGGAGCTCCCCGCTTAAGTCCTTGAATGAAATCCTCAATACTACCTACTTGTGCATGAAGACCTGGAATACCGGGAGCGTCTTCGTGTTGCTGGAAAGGATAGTCGTCATCAGAAGCAAATTCCTCGAGGAATCTTTCGTACGACTTAGCTGCATCTACCCATGCCTGGTTCTTTTCGTGCATGTTGACCATCGCAAGTAAGATATCCCGACGGTACCGCTTTTGATATGGACCGTTTAATCTACCGAGTACGCGATTACAATAAGAAGTAGCTTTGTAGACTGTACGGGTAACAAAAGGGTTACCTGACCCACCTGATGCCATGCGCGTTGACATGATAGCCTCTCGGATTTTCTCCTTCATCTCCTGGTCGATTTCATCACCCAGGACAATGTAGTCTTCCACAAAAATCTCTGATTCAACCTCAGGTTCAGTTTGAGTAGATGATGGGATTATTACCGGTTGTAAATCAGTTGGTTTTCCCTGTGCATAATCTTTAGTCGGTAGAAGCAATTTAGGGGACTCCTCCGTGGGTAAAATTTTAGGTACACTTGGGAGAGGTTCAATCCTAGTTCCGCCAGATGTAATAGTGGGCTTCCGTAACATATCAACCTCCCTAAGCAAATCATCCAGGCTAAGCTTGGAATAATCAACATTGCGAGGAAGAGTTGAAGGTTGGGCTGAGTTGCGTATTGAAGGGGGAGTAATTAATTCTCGGTTTGGTTGCACAAAGGAGGACTCGCCCACTGCTTCAACTGGAATTTCGTTTATCGGGTTGCGTAATTCTTTTGGCAATAATTCATTTTCTAACCTGTAGGATCTAGAATTATTAAGAGAGTCTTTTTGCAAGGCATCGTTTTTTAGATCAGTTGCCTGACTTTCGGAGTTGGAGGAGTTGTCAATTTCATCAAGTAGTGAATCGATACCACTAATAACCTCCTCGATAGATTTTAACTCTGCATCTTGGGCAAAAATTAGTTGCAGGAAAAAAAACGAGCTAATTAGGATAAGTTTTACTGATTTCAATTCCTCACCCTCCTTTCATACTTTGATTTTGATTCCATGATCATGTTCCCACCGTCAATGGTGTAAGGCGGGACGAATTCTACTCGTGAATTTATACTGCGAGAAGAAGACTCTGCATTGGCCTCAAGTATTTGAATTAACTCATCGGTGTTGTTTAGGTTGGGTCCTGTAGAGTCGACAGGTAAGAAAGGGTCGGTTGGCGGGAGGGCATCCTCGCTTGGGATTTGCAAAGTCTCTTCCTTTTTTAATGGAATATTGTATGCGGGAATAGAGTTATTACTGTCTTCATTGTAGTTAACTAAAGGGAATGCGTCATCAGTTGGAGAAACTGAAACCGGTTTAATTTCGGCAGGCAAAGGGTTTTTTTCGGTTAAATAAAGAAGCTTTCTGCGGTCAGCAGTTGGAGTAATTTCATGATAAAGCAGTTTGGGCGGAGACTGAAACGATAGGTACCCACTCCTAATTGGCTTATCTTCTGGTAATGATTTAAAGAAAGCCATGGATTGGATGGAAGGCAAACACAACAAACAAAGACATAATATGCCGAAGATGATGTTTGCGCGGAATTTTAGAACGATATCTTTCACAGTTTAAATGATCGGATGTATTTTCGATGGCTTTAGCCGATTTTGCTAAAAATTACCACGGCAAGTCAATTTGATGGTCGCGATGCGTTTGTAAAAGGTCGGATTGACTGTGTATATCTACAGGGTAAAGGTCTGGCACTTCAAAGATATTAGCAGTTATATTAAATGGATCTCCGTAATTTTCGAGACACTCCCTTGATTGAGTCCAAACTGCATATGGACATGATAATGCCTCTCCTTTAATAGTTGTTAAAGAAATCGCCTCACGAAACACATCAATTGGGCACTCAGGGAAATTGCAATTATAGTTGAGGTGTATGTCGCAGGGAAAGTTTTTTGAGATGTGTTGAAATACAGGTATGGAAGCGGTGTCGTCCATTGCCAAGGAATCGGGTCTTTTAAGAATTTCTATATTAGTTAAATCCATACAGGTTCGGGCAATAAGTTCGCAATCTGTCGATAAAACAACCTTATTAAAAAGCTCTGAATCTATTAGTTTAGTGAGTGCGTGCCTTACCAGAGGAATACCTTTGTAAGGCAGTAAATTTTTAAAAGGTAACCTCTTGCTACCTGCTCGGGCGATCACAGAACCTACAATATCCATAATTCATCCTATTTAATTCTTATCAATCGGAGCAAGACAGATCAGTATTGTAAGATTGGATTGTCAAGATAGCGGGTCTAGGGTTTGATGATATATTTAGTTTAATGATCCCTTATTCTAAGCAAGATCTAACAGACCGTGATATTTCGGAGGTCACTCGTGTGTTAAAATCAGACCTAATCACTCAAGGTCCTGAGGTAGGGTTATTTGAGGATGCATTGAAGTCTGAATTCTCAGTTGATCATGCGGTGGCTTGTTCTAGTGGGACAGCAGCCTTACATCTCTCGTATGCAGCCCTTGGTGTTGACTCCCAATCTATTGGCGTTGTGCCTGCGATCACTTTTTCCGCTACTGCTAATGCTTTTCGATACCTTGGAGCTGAAGTTCGTTTCTGTGATATTAATCCACAGACTGGATTAATCTGCCTGGAATCCCTGGAGGCCATTTTAGCGGAATTGCCGCCGGTCGACGCACCCTGCGCGGGGGTCATTGCACCAGTTTCATTTGCCGGCTCGGTTGCCCCATTGAGCTCTGTAAAAAAACTAGCTGACTCGATCGGTTTTAAAACAATCGAGGATGCATCCCATTCACCCGGTGCTTTTTCAAGTTTCGGGGCGCATCCAGAGAGAAGTTGTTCCTGTATTCACACTGAGGCAGCTTGTGTTAGCTTTCATCCGGTTAAGCACATTTGCTGTGGAGAAGGCGGTGTCGTCCTTACCAATAATCAAAAGCTTGCTACTATTGCTCGGCAGCTCAGGTCACACGGTATTGAAAGACCAAACGATGATAGCCATGAAACACCCTGGTTCTATCAGCAAAATGAACTTGGTTGGAACTATCGATTGACCGATATTCAGTCAGCATTGGGTCGTTCGCAGCTCCTGAGATTATCAGATCAATTAAAGTTGCGTAGGAAAATAGCCGATAGGTACCAAAAGGCCCTAAGAGAATATCCTTTTAATGAATCATTGATGGCTCCGCCTTTAGAGGAGGGGCATGCTTGGCACCTTTACATCATACGGTTCAAAGAACCGACCATGCGTGATAAAGCTCACAAGTTTCTCAAAAGTGAAGGAATTATGACACAAGTACATTATGTGCCTCTTTATCGTCACCCTTATTACGAAAACATGTATGGGGAGGTCCGACTTCCAGGAGCTGAAAAGTTTTACCAATCATGCTTGAGTATACCTATGTTTCCTAACTTGAGCGAAAAAGACCAAGATCATGTACTCGATTCGCTTAAACATTTCTGCCTAAATTCATGAATTCGGATCGCCCGTTTTATCGTGCTATTGGTCCAAATTCTTTTCGTCGAGGTGATTACCTTATAGAATCAGTACTCAGATCAGACTCAGAAGAGATAAGAAGATGGAGGAATGAGCAGCTTTCGGCACTTAGGCAGGGCAACCCATTAACCGAGGAAGAGCAGTCTGCTTACTTTGATGAATTGATCCGGAAGGACTATCCTAAGAGCCACCCAAGAAAAATCTTGGTTCGTTTTTTATTAGAGGGTTATTTAATCGGATACGGAGGAATCGTACATATTGACTGGCTTAACTTACGAGGTGAAGTCTCCTTCTTGCTGGAAACTTCACGAACTTCGAACCATGTAAAATATGCCGATGAGCTTTTTACTTTTTTTCAATTAATAAAAAAAATAGCTTTCGAGGCTTTGATGCTTAATAAATTAACCTGTGAAGCTTACGCACACCGAGGGTATCATGTGGATGCCATTGAATCGGCCGGGTTTACGCGTGAAGGTATTTTACGCCAACAAACTAAAATTAATGGTGCTTGGGTTGATGCTGTAGTCTCATCTTGCTTGCGGTCAGAATACTTAAACCCGGGAGAACTCGTTTAGAATCAGGTGCGTGCAAGTCGAGTTCTTTTTTCTTCCCTATCAGGAAAAATCGCACTTTTTGAAGAGGTTGTTCGTGATGTTAAATCTCACAATTCTGATTCAGTGGTCATTGGCGCAGATTGTAACCCAGACTGCTCAGGGGGTGCTCAGGTAGAACACTTCATAACTATGCCGAGGCTAGATAAATTGTCAGACAAGGATCTGGTTCAGTTTTGTGTCGAAAATGAAATCACTCATGTTTTGCCCACTCGTGATGGAGAGCTTAATTTCTGGGCAACAAGAAGGCATCTACTTACAAATATTGGGGTCACTCCATGGGTTTCAGGAGAAAGTTTCATAAAATCATGTGAGGATAAAATAGATTTCTGTCAAAAATGGAAGGACTCAGCAATTCCCAGTATACCGACCTTCAATAAAATAAAATCCTCAATGGCCAAGAACTGGGTTGTTAAGGAACGAAAAGGTTCATCCTCTCGAAAAATTGGACTAAACCTGAGTGCCGAAAGAGCAGCAAAGATTTCCAAAGACTTAATCGATCCAATTTTTCAACCCTTTATCGTGGGGAAAGAGTTTTCTGCCGAGACCTGGGTAAGTCATATTAATAAGTGTCACGGTGTATTACTTCGATGGAGGGATAAAGTGGTTAATGGAGAATCTCACCATACAACTGTTTTTAGAAACTCGATATGGGAGGCCAAACTAAAAAAAGTTTTTGAGCATCAGAGTGGTGCACGCGGGCACTGCTTAGCTCAAGTACTTGTTGATTCTAGTGGCGGACTGCACCTGGTTGAGGTTAACCCAAGGCTTGGCGGGGCAAGCCCACTTGCATTTCGTGCAGGCTTGCATTCTGTTGAGTGGCACTTACTGGAAGAGGTTAATAAGTTTAATCAAGCTAACCAACCACCAGTTTTTACGAGTGGTTTATATTTAAAGAAGGAGGATGGTAAGGTTTCCTTTGGGCCTTGAAAAAGTTTGCCTCTATTGCCTTAACTCAATTGTTTTACCAAAGATTATGCCTGCAATAACATTTGCCATAGCGAACCAAAAGGGGGGTGTTGGAAAAACCACCACAACCGTAAGTTTGGGACACGCACTTGCACTCATGGGTGTACCTACGCTCATTGTTGATATGGATCCACAGGCAAATGCTACAAGTTGTCTCGGATTGGAGAAAAGGTCTGGCTTTGGGATTTATGAACCTTTACTTAATGGCACAAACCTAGCAGACCGTGTGATTTCAAGCCGCCGAAAGAACCTTTGGATCATACCATCTGAGTTGGATCTTGCTGCTGCTGAATTAGAACTTAGTAGCCAAAGTGAATATTTAATTAAGCTCAGATCTTCTTTACTTTCATTAAAGGAGAACTATGGGTTACAGGTTATTTTAATCGACTGCCCACCTACCCTTGGCTTGCTTTCAATGAACGCACTTTGTGCGGCGGACTTCTTGATTGTTACACTGCAGTCAGAATACTTGGCCATGGAAGGATTGGGGCAAATTACTGGTGTGATCGAAAAACTAAAGCAAGCTGATGTTAACCCGAGTCTTAATCTTGGAGGTATTGTGATGACCATGTATGATTCTCGCACTCGCCTATCTTATGAAGTCTGGCAAGAGGTGAATCGTTATTATGCCGACAAAGCCTTCCGTACAGCTATACCACGAAATGCCCGCTTAAGTGAGGCACCAAGTTTTGGACAGACAGTCTTTGAGTATGCCCCTGACTCATCCGGTAGTTTGGCTTACCGTGCATTTGCTCGGGAGTTTGCCGAAAGATTCTTGTCCCATGATAAAAGTTAATGAGTTTTTTCGCTATTTTTAAAAAAAGCTTGATTGGTAAGGGGGGAACTAAAGATGCTCCAACACCTAAAGGCTTGGAGGAGAAGATTGGCTATGAATTTAAAAATAAAGCCTTACTCAGGGAAGCTCTCACCCACCCTTCTCTTGATCACCGGATTTCTAACGAGAGGCATAATCAAAGACTAGAATTTCTTGGGGATTCGATATTAGGTTGTATTATTGCGAAGTGGTTATTTCTGAAGTTCCCGGATGTAACTGAGGGAGATTTGAGTCGAAAAAAGTCTCTACTTGCTCATGGGAAACATTTAGCGGAACTCGGTAAACATATTTCATTGTATCAATATTTGATGGTTGGGAAATCTGAAAAAATTAGCTCCGGTATTTTTCGGCCATCTGTTTTAGAGGATGCATTTGAAGCATTAATCGGTGCCATCTATCTAGATAGTGACTATCAATCGGTTGAACGTATTGTCCTTCAGTGGGAAGAAACTTTTTGTAAAACGATCGAGAATAAAAGCATGAGTTTCAATCCAAAGGGTCAACTACAGGAGTTCCTTCAATCATTACCGGATAACCCGCCAATATCTTACCGAATGGTTAAGCAACATGGTCCAGATCACCGAAAACAGTTTGAAGTCGAGGTTTTAGTTGCTTCTGAAAAAATTTCCACAGGCAAGGGAAACAGTAAGAAAAAAGCAGAAGAAGTGGCCGCCCAGTCAGCGTTACTCCTGCTGCAACAAGCGAAGAAGTGAAGAGAGTCGAGCTCCCAAGCTCAACAGCATCGCTGTTTATTCCTAATTGCCCAAGCCAAGGCTCGACCTTTCTGCTGACAGATATTTGGGAGAGGTATGGCCAGGTGGTTGCGGTAATTATCGGAGAAACTTTAAGTGAAGCTGAGACAAAGTGCGAAGATATCGCGGCATTATCTGAAGCAATTCACCCCAATGAAAAAATTGATTTTCATTGCTTTGATAAGACTCCCAATCCCGACCACCCCGACTCATTTGAGCGTACCTGTGAACGATTATCGCTACTTTCTGCACTAAGAAGGATTGATGAGCTAAAAGAAAATGACTCCAGGGTTATTGTAGCCACCACCTTTGATGCCTTGCTTGGACCCTGCCCGATAATTGAGGACGCCCAAAAGTCGGAAATTGTAGTGCGACCTGACTCAGACTTGTCTTTTGACAAGTTTTGCGAAGATATTGCTAATCAGTTTGATTATTGCTGTGAAGTCGTTTGTGAAGAACCTGGCCAATTTGCGGTCAGGGGAGGACTCGTTGATATATACCCAGTAAATGCCAACTATCCTGTACGAATTGATTTCTTTGGAGATCATGTCGAGGAAATCCGTTCGTTTGATCCTACTTCTCAACGGTCTGAAGATCGTTTAACTGAAGTTAGAATTTCTTCGATAGGAAATGAACAGACCAAGGAGCGAGAGGGTGAATTCTTTAGGTACCTCCCTCGATCTGTCCTGTGGTTTTTTGAAGAACCTGAAAACCTGTTAAGGTTGAGCCCTTATGCTTTTCATCAGTCAGAAAACAAGGCATTAAAAAAGGCTAACTTTTCTGATGCTTGGAGCAGGGGGAAGGATTTAAATGACTTTTTTCTGTCTACCAGCGAAATTAATGTAGGTTCGGGAATTTTCAATCGCTCAAGCAATCTTTTGCTCAAATTGTCTCCTTTACTTAAGGAATTAGAGCAATTCAATCATAGTTCGATTAATATTTCATTGGGCGAAGGAGATAAAAAAAACACCAAGGCAATATTGGAGCGGTTAGATAATTATTCAACCAAGGGCTACAAGTTGGTCATTGCCGTTGGTGTAGAAACCGAAAAGAAACGCATACTAAGTATTTTAGCAGATCATGGAGTTGAAGGAATGCAGGTTTCTTTTTTCTCCGTGTCTTTGCATGATGGTTTCCTCTATGAAAGACATAAGGATAATAAGATTCTTTCAACCTTTCTGGAAGATGGTCAAAGTGGATTATTACTGGCTACATCTAGGGAAATTTTAGGAAGGGAAAGAAGCCGTCGACCGATAAGGTCTAGAAAAGCCCAAGTGCAAAGAAAAGAAGTCGATCAGGCATTGGACTTTACAGATTTGGTTGACGGCGATCTTTTAGTTCATCTCCAACACGGTATTTGTCGCTTTTCCACAATGGGGAAAATTGAACAGGAGGGAAAGTTTGAAGAGGCCATCACCGTTGAATTTGCAGATGGAATACTTCTTCATGTTCCTTTGCAGGAATCCCACCTCCTCTCCCGTTATGTTGGGTTAAAAAAAGCAAAGCCGAAGCTAGCCAAGCTTGGCGGCAGAGCTTGGGCAAAAACAAAGGAGGCTGCAGAGCTTGCAGCTATTGACCTGGCTTCAGATCTCCTTCGCTTGCAGGCTGCCCGTGATTCAGATAAAGGGTATGCCTTTTCGTCTGACGACAAATGGCAAAAGGAATTTGAAGATTCATTTCCTTACACCGAAACACCCGACCAACTTCGTTCCATTGCGGAAGTAAAGGAAGATATGGAGTCTGAAAAGCCAATGGATCGTTTGGTTTGTGGTGATGTGGGTTATGGGAAAACAGAAATCGCGATGAGGGCAGCGTTTAAGGGTATGATGGACGGCAAGCAAGTCGCACTACTTGCTCCCACTACCATCCTCTGTCAACAACACCTGCAGACATTCATGTCTAGAATGAGTGATTTTCCCGTAACAATAGAAATGCTGTCACGCTTTCGCACCCCCGCACAGCAACGAAAAATTATCGATTCCTTAAAACTTGGTTCCTTAGACATGGTCATCGGCACACACCGTATGTTTTCAGCCGACCTCGAATTTCGGGATCTGGGATTATTGATTGTGGATGAGGAGCAAAGGTTTGGAGTTGAGCACAAGGAACAGTTGAAGAAACTGAAGGCGAATGTTGATGTACTAACCCTAAGTGCAACACCAATTCCCCGTACGCTCTATTTTGCAATGGTCGGCGTGCGCTCTTTTAGTACCATAGAGACTGCCCCAACCAATCGCAGACCTATAAGAACTGAAATCGTTAAAGGGTCGGATGATATTCTGAAAAAAGCGATCGCCTTGGAATTAAGGAGAGGTGGGCAGACCTTTTATCTTCATAACCGGGTAAAAACGATTCACTCTGTTACCCGCAGATTGCAAAGTTTGTTTCCCAAATTACGGATAGCGGTTGGGCATGGGCAGATGGGAGAGAGTGAACTCGAAGAAGTCATGGTCGAGTTTATTGAAGGGAAGTACGATTTATTAATTTGTACGACCATAATCGAGTCAGGTTTGGATATCCCCAATTGCAACACCATCATCATTGAAGAAGCAGACAAATTTGGCCTTTCGCAATTATACCAACTCCGAGGTCGAGTCGGAAGATTTTCAAGACAAGCTTATGCTTACCTGCTAGTTAATCCCTTACTGCCCATTAAGGATATGGCGCGCAAGCGTTTGTCCGCGCTACGTTCAACAAGTAGCTTGGGGGCTGGCTTTAAAATTGCACTAAGGGATCTTGAATTGCGTGGTGCCGGAAATTTATTGGGTAGCGAGCAAAGTGGTCACATTGCCGGAGTCGGTTTTGAGATGTATTGCAAGTTACTTCGAGAAAGTGTCTCGAGGTTAAAGGGCGACGAAAATGCCCTTCGTCCCACTGCAGTCGTCAGAATGGATTTCTTGCATACGGACGACTCAATGATTCAGGGCAAGCATGATGCAACCATGGCATCTTGTTTCCCGGCATCCTATATAAGTGAGCCTAGGCTGCGTATTGAGTGCTACAGAAAAATTTCCTCAATTATGAAAACTGAGGAAATTATGGTCTATGAGGAAGAACTCACGGATCGATTTGGTCCGATTCCTGATCAGACCCGAGCTTTATTCTATGAGACGGAGATTAAATGCCTTGGGCAGGAAGCTGGATTTGACTCAATTTCAAGCAAGGAAAATGAATTATACTGCAGGGAAATAAAGAAAAGTTCAAGAGATGGGGTGAAATATTTGAAAAAGATGGGTAGAATTCCACTACTAAATGAAAAACTTCCACTTTTAAAGTTGAAGGAAATCATTCGATTTCTCAAGATTCACCTTCATGGGATTAAAGATGTTAGCTAGGTTGTTTTTCATTATCATTGGGTCAGGCTTTGGCTACCTAATTGCAGAGGATGAATTAATTGAGATAAATCGAATAGTTGCCCGGATTAATGACAGAGTCGTCACATGGGGTGAAATTGAACTTGCGATGGAGAAATTAAACTTTTCTGAAAAAGAAAAGCTTCAAAGAGCTAGTGAATTTGTGGATGGTAAAATTGACAGACTTCTTTCGCAGATCGCATTTAAAGAAAAGGGTATGGAGCTTCCTGAAACTTATGTTGAGCAGGAATACTCAAATAAATTAATGTCTAATTTTAACGGGGATCGCAGGTTGTTTCGTGAAGTTTTACAAAGCAATGGACAATCTACGCTAGAATATAAGGAGCAGTTAAAGGAAGATATTATTCACATGCACATGCTCGCTCAGAGGAAAAGAAGTGGGGACGAGGTTAGCCCGCAGAGCGTCGAGAATTACTATCAAAAAAATAAAAAGGATTTTAGGGTTGGGAAAAGAATCAGGCTGAGTGAGATTGTTTTTTCTGGAGATAATAAGCAGTCACAAGATCTGAATTCTACCGCCCAAGAAGTTTATGACCTTATTCAACAGGGTTCTGACTTTGAGGATCTCGCATCCAAGAATGGACAAAGTCCTTTTCTCAAAAATAGCGGGAGTTGGGGTTTTTTTGTCTCTGAGGATGAAATTAGGAATGACCAAATTCGTGATGTTGCATTTAGGCTCAATGAAGGAGAGAACTCAAGGCCTTTTGCTGTAAACCTGATGAAAAAAAAGGCAGACGGATCAGTTGCATCCTCGCAGAACTTGGCATGGTATATCATAAAAGTTGATAAGATTGAACCTGCAAAAAATTTACCTATCAATGAAGTTCGTGCTGAGATTGAAGGCATTTTGGCAAGGAAATCTGAACTTAACGATCAGCGGAGATGGTTATCTCGTCAAAAAAGGGATGCATATGTTGAGGTGAACTTACCCGATTAATTTGGTCTAACATTCCATGAACAAAAATCCTCGGGACAAGAATGTATCCCTGCGGGATTTACCATCTAGTGAACGCCCCCAAGAAAGATTAGAACTTCTGGGTTCTCAGGCTCTTTCAGATCGCGAATTGCTCGCCATGATTTTGCGTTCAGGAACTGCCCGGCATGATGTTTTGTCTTTGGCTGATATTCTGATCTGTCAGGCTGGTTCCCTTGCGGGACTTGTACGCTGGGATGCTTTAGAGTTTCGAAAAATTCCTGGGATTGGGAAAGTAAAGGCTCTGCAATTAAGTGCCCTGGTGGAAGTTGCCAAAAGAATTTCCCAGGGTAATAGATTGGAAGCCGTTTTCTTTGATGAACCGCAAAAGGTCTGGAACCTTCTTTACCCTGAGTCCCTTGTTGAGTCAGTGGAGAAAGTCTGGGTGTTGTGCCTGGATCGAAAGAATAAATTATTAAGATTGGAAAATATCACTACTGGGACGGCAACAGGTAGTCTTGTGCATCCCCGTGAAGTTTTTAAGCCTGCGATACGTTGGGGAGCCACGGCAATTGTTCTTGCTCACAATCATCCAAGTGGTGATCCCACACCAAGTTCGAGCGATTTAAAGGTGACGCAAAAAATATCCGAAGCCGCAAGGTTTTTGGATATCGATTTCCATGATCATGTAATTATAGGTGAACCTAATAACTGTCCTGCGGGAATAGGATATTATAGCTTTGCTGATAGCGGTGTAATTTGATCCTTTAAGTTTGGTCAGTAACGAGGGAAAGGATCCTTACACTCCAACGGTTAACTGAAAAAGATAGTCCGCTTGGTTGGTTATTCCTTGGTTCAGCAAAACTTTCAAACCGGGTTGATCCGGCAGCGCCGTGACCCGAATAATTCGGGGAGTCTGTATCTAAAATAACCTCCCACTTGCCTGAGTGTGGACACCCCCAGTCCCTATGCTTTAAAGAGTCCGAGAAATTACATGCCACCAAAAGCGTATCATTGGGATAATTTCCAAACTTGAGAAAGCTTAAAGTTTGCCCTCCCGCATCGTTGCAATCAATCCATTTAAATTTTGTGCCGTCATGATCAG
>ERZ1046876.1307-NODE-1307-length-16567-cov-5.356710_pt1 | contig 16567 bp, 15 predicted proteins | sample MGYA00383094_ERZ1046876 | MGnify/ENA primary metagenome ERZ1046876 (study PRJEB29581, sample SAMEA5548364) | metagenome | biome: marine; feature: coastal; material: water | depth 50 m | study: Short-term variability in the microbial, nano- and picoplankton...
GTGACTGATTTTGCTAAGTTTCTAGGTTTATCAACATTAGTTTTTTTCTTCAGCGCTACATGATAGCTTAATAGCTGAGCAGGTACTATATATAAGATTGGTACAATTAGATCGGGGCAATCTGGCATCTTAATAATTTCTACTTGTTTATTTTTTTTAGATATTTTTTTATTAGTGAAGATAAATGTTTGACCTTTTCTAGCTTCTACTTCAGCAAGATTAGAAAGGACAAGTTTCGCTAAATGGTTGTCAGGTAAAAAACATACAACAGGCATTTTTTTGTCTACTAGTGCTAGAGGGCCATGTTTAAGCTCACCAGAATGATATGCTGATGCATGAATATATGAGATTTCTTTTAGCTTTAAAGCCGCCTCTAAAGCGATAGGATAAGAAGTACCCTTACCTAAAAATAATGTATGTTCTTTATTTTTAAATTTCGATGATATTTTTTTAATTTCAGGTTCTAACTTATACATATCATCAATAATCTTATTGATTTTCTTAATGTCTGATATCATTTTCTTTTCAAAGTTACCGTAGCCACGAGATGCAATGACAGCTAGTAATAGCAGTGAAAATAATTGTGATGTAAACGCTTTTGTAGAAGCAACGCTTATTTCTGGTCCTGCATTCATAAGAAATACAAGATTGGATAATCTTGTAATAGTACTTTCTGCAACATTGCATATAGCAAGCGTATTTGTATATTTAAGTTTGAGTGCTTTTTTTAAAGACGATATGGTGTCTGCTGTTTCACCAGATTGGGAGATACTCACAAATAAAGTGTCAGGTAATACGTTTATTTTCTTATACTTATATTCACTAGCAACCTCTGCAGTGCACGTTATTGTGGTAAATTGTTCTATCCAATCTCTTGCAACTAAAGTTGCATGGTAGCTTGTGCCACAAGCAACAAAATGTATATGCTTTATGTTTTCTAAAATTTTATCTGTATTTGGTCCAAAGATATTAGGCAGCACTGATTCCTTACCTATATAACGTTTAATCATTTCATCAATAATAGATTTCTGTTCATATATTTCTTTATGCATAAAATGTTTATGACCAGAAAGAGAGACATGTTTTTTTTCTATTTTTGAAATAGTTATTTTTTTATTGATTATGTTATTACTGCTGTTGAATATAGTTATGTTATTAGATGTTAATTCTGCGAACTCTTTATCACCTAGTGTTAAATATTTTTGTGTATCATCAAGAATAGGGCTTATATCTGAGGCAATAAAGTTTTGATTTTTTCCTTTAGCTATTATGAGGGGGCTACCATTACAGGCTGCATATAACTTATCAGGCAAGTCATTATTTATAACTCCTATTGCATAGTTTCCCTCTAATTTTTTTACAGATGCAATCAATGAGGATTTCATATCTTTACTTTTCTTATAATGGTAATCAATTAAATGCGCTATGATTTCTGAGTCTGTATCACTTTTGAATTTATATTTTTTATTTTTTAGAAATATTTTTAGAGTTTCATAATTTTCAATAATTCCATTATGAACTATCGCTATTTTGTCTGAGAGATGAGGGTGTGTATTTTTTAGTAACGGCTCTCCGTGAGTTGCCCATCTTGTATGAGCTATTCCAGTAGTAACATTAGAGATTTGTTTGAGCTTACTTTTTAAGTTTTTTATAGGGCCTATTGCTTTAATTGTTTTATATTTTATAGAGTTAGTTAATCCGACAATTCCAGATGAGTCATAACCTCTATATTCAAGTTTTTTAAGGCCTTGATATAATTTTATACCAATAGTTTTGTCTGATACGATGCCAAATATTCCACACATTACTTTTTCTTTTTGGTATTAGTTGTTCTGGTTTTCCAGTTTCTAATAGTCATTTGTTTACTTCTAGCTATTGTTAGATTACCTGAGCCGAGTGTGTCTTTAGTTATTGTAGAGCCGGCAGCAATAAAAGATTCTTGGCCAATAATAACAGGTGCTACAAGCATGGAGCCCGATCCGATGAATGAATTATCTTTAATTATTGTTTTGTTTTTATTTATACCATCATAGTTACATGTAATAGCGCCTGCACCAATATTAATATTCTTACCTAATATTGCATCGCCTATATAACTTAGATGATTAATTTTTGTGCCTTCACCAATTAATGAATTTTTTATTTCAACAAAATTACCAATATTACATGTTGAATTGATCTTCGAGCCTGGTCGTATCCTAGCAAAAGGACCGATTGTACATTTATCTCCGATTGTTGCTCCAAATATAATAGTATTTGGTTTAATAAAAACATTTTTACCAATTTTACATCTATTTAGATAACAATTATGTCCAATCACAGTATTTTCGCCAAGAGAGACATCATCTTCGAATACGCAGTTAATATCAATTTCTACATTTTTACTTACTCGCAAATTACCGCGAATATCAGTTCTTGATGGATCTCTAATGAGGGTGCCTGACTCAAGTAGTTTTTCAGCTTTTTGTCTTAGATATTTTTGTTCAAGGTTCACTAAATCAGTTTTTGAATTGACGCCAGTTACCTCTAATTCATTTCCAAACTTAAAAGATGTAATTTTTTTATTATCATCTACGAGTAATTTAATAATATCTGTAAGGTAGTATTCTTTCTTTTGATTATTATTTTTAATTTTAGTGATGTATTCTCTCAATAGCTTTTCATGGATTGCAATTATTCCTGTATTTACTTCTTTAATTTGTCTTTGAGTTAATGTAGATTCTTTTTCTTCAATAATAGATTTGAATTTGTTGTTTTCTCTTATTATTCTTCCATAACCTTTTGGATTATCAAGTTCTACAGTCCCTACAACAGCATCAAAGTGCTTCAGTTTATTGACTAGTTTTTTTATTGAAGTGCTTTTTATAAAAGGTATATCTCCACAAAGTATCAATAGTTTTGAATTGGATATAGTTTTTTTCTTTAAAGCTGCTTTGACAGCACCCGCCGTACCGTTTAAGACGCTTTGATATGCATGATCAACTTTCTCTTCGTCTAATATTTTTTTTATGCCTTGTGAATTTTTGTTTATAACACAAATGTTTTTTTGAGAATTAGCGTTTTTAAGTGACGTGATAATATGATTTATAACTGGTTTGCCTGCAATATCGAATAGCAATTTAGATTTATTAGATTTCATCCTAGTGCTTTTTCCTGCACCAAGAATTACTGATGTGAACATACAAGCTACCCCTTGCTTATTTTTTACTATTACTTCTCAATTTTTTAATGAGTCGCAATTGTGCGGCCGCTTGTAGTAATTCTGATTTAGCTTTTGCAGCATCTACTTCGGTAGAACTGTTCTTCATTGCTTCGTTGGCTAATCTTTCAGCTTCTAAAGCTCTTTCTTCATCTAAATCATCTTCACGTAATGCAGTATCAGACAAAATTGTTACCTCATTAGGCTGTATTTCCAATATACCACCACTTACATAAAAGGTCTTCATTTCATCTTTGTTAATTTGTGCTCTCACGTCACCAGGCTTAAGTTTTGTTATTAAGGGGGTATGCTTAGGCGCTATACCAACTTCTCCCATTTCAGCTGGAGCAAAAACCATCTCTACATCACCTGAGAATAATTCTTCCTCCGCACTAACAATTTCAAGCTTTATTTTATCTGACATTATTTAATTTCTTCTGCTCGTTTTTCGGCTTCAGAAATTTCTCCAATCATATAAAAAGCTTGTTCTGGCAGGTGATCATAATCACCATTTACAATTGCTTGGAATCCTTTGATTGTATCTTTCAAAGAAACATATTTTCCTGGCGTTCCTGTAAATGTTTCTGCGACATAGAATGGTTGTGATAAATATCTTTGTATCTTACGCGCTCTATTAACAGCCAACTTATCTTCCTCTGATAGTTCATCCATACCAAGAATTGCAATAATATCTTTAAGTTCCTTATATTTTTGAAGAACACCTTGTACAGCTCTTGTTGTGTCATAATGTTCTTGTCCTATTACTAACGGATCTAATTGTCTACTAGTTGAATCTAACGGATCAACCGCAGGATAAATTCCGAGTTCTGCGATATTACGTGATAACACAACTGTTGCGTCTAAATGGGCAAATGTTGTTGCAGGACTTGGATCTGTTAGATCGTCAGCTGGTACATAAACTGCTTGAATTGATGTAATCGATCCTGTTTTTGTAGAAGTAATTCTCTCCTGTAAAACTCCCATTTCTTCAGCTAGTGTTGGCTGATAGCCTACAGCTGAAGGCATACGACCTAGCAGAGCTGACACTTCTGTCCCAGCAAGCGTATATCGATAAATATTATCAACAAATAACAGCGTATCACTTCCTTCATCTCTAAAATGTTCTGCCATTGTTAAACCTGTCAAAGCAACACGTAATCTATTCCCAGGAGGTTCATTCATCTGTCCATAAACCAGAGCTACCTTATCTATTACTTGTGCATCTGTCATTTCATGAAAGAAGTCATTTCCTTCACGCGTTCGCTCACCAACGCCAGCAAATACAGAAAATCCACTATGTTCAGCAGCAATATTTCTGATCAATTCCATTAATATCACTGTTTTACCAACACCTGCACCACCAAATAATCCAACTTTAGAACCTTTTGCAAATGGACAAATTAGATCGACAACTTTAATACCAGTTTCAAGAATTTCAACTTCTGATGCTTGTTCTGAGAACGTAGGAGCCGCTCTATGAATAGGCATTGTTTTCTCAGCTTTAATCTCACCTGCATTGTCAACAGGTTCGCCAAGAACATTCATGATTCTTCCTAATGTTTTTTCACCAACTGGAACGTTAATTGGCGCGCCAGTATTGTTAACAGATAAACCTCTTTTAAGTCCATCGGTAGAACCCATAGCAATTGTTCTGACGATTCCATCGCCAATTTGCTGTTGTACTTCTAGAGTTAAACCACTTCCATCTACTTTGAGTGCGTCAAATATTTTTGGCATAGATGTTCTTGGAAACTGAACATCTATGACAGCTCCAATGATTTCTACAACTTTACCTGCTTCCATTTTTTTCTCCTATCTTATAATGCTGCGGCACCAGAGATAATCTCAGAAATTTCTTGAGTTATCGCTGCTTGTCTATTTTTGTTATATATTAATTGTAATTCTGAAATTAAATCTGATGCGTTATCAGAGGCAGCCTTCATAGCTACCATTCTAGAAGCTTGCTCACACGCTAAGTTCTCAACCAAACCTCTATAAATAAGTGATTCAATATATCTAGTGAACAATGACTCTAATACTTCCTCTGCATCAGGTTCGTAAAGATAATCCCAATAGTAGTCGTAATCATCGTTTGTTTCTTCAACTTGAATCGGAAGTACTTTTTGAACAATTGGCTCCTGACTAACAGTATTGATGAATTTATTGTAAACAACATATACCTCATCAATATCTTTATTAATAAAACTATCTATTGTGCTTTTCATTAAACCCAATACCTGTTCAATTTTGGGCTTATCACCCAATTGCGCAGTTTGTGCGAGCACATCTCCGCCCATTCTTTGGAAGAATGAAGAGGCTTTACTGCCGATTAATGCAAATGCCGGCTTAATGTCTAATTTTTTATCTTCTTCTATTGATTCGACAACTAATTTAAATAAATTATTATTTAATCCCCCACAAAGACCTCTATCAGAGGAAATAATTATATACCCTTTTTTCTTAACATCCCTTTTTGCAAAAAATTCTGATGTGTACTCTGGATGTGCATGTGCAAGATGCTTGATTACATTTGTAATTTTATCCGCATAAGGTCTCGCTTTACCCATTTGGTCTTGAGCTTTTTTCATTTTACTTGCAGCAACCATCTCCATAGCCTTGGTAATTTTTTGAGTATTTTGAATACTAGCTATTTGTGTACGAATTTCTTGGCTGCCTGACATCTTTAGTAGACTCCTTTGTCTTTAAAATCATCCATTAAGGCTTTTAATTTTGCTGCAATATCATCGTTGTAATCACAATTTGTATTTATTTCTGTTACTAATTCTGAATATTTATCGGAAGAGAATTCATGTAAAGATTTCTCATAAGAAATAATTTTATCCAAGTCAACTTCATCTAAGTATCCTTCGTTTGCTGCATACAAAGATATAGCCATATCAGCTACTGATAATGGAGAATATTGTGCTTGTTTCATTAATTCTGTTACACGTTTACCACGTTCCAGTTGCTTTCTAGTAGCTTCATCTAAATCAGAGGCAAACTGTGAGAAAGCTGCTAACTCTCGGTACTGGGCTAATGCAAGTCTTACCCCGCCGCCAAGTTTTTTAATAATTTTAGTTTGTGCGGCTCCGCCTACTCTAGACACGGATAATCCAGCATTAATAGCTGGTCTAATACCAGCATTAAACAAATCAGTTTCTAAAAATATTTGACCGTCTGTGATTGAAATTACGTTAGTAGGTACGAATGCAGATACGTCACCAGCCTGTGTTTCAATTATAGGTAATGCAGTTAATGATCCTGTTTTGCCCTTAACTTTACCATTTGTTATATCTTCAACCGCTTGTTCATTGATACGAGCAGCCCTTTCTAAAAGTCTTGAATGCAAATAGAAGACATCACCTGGATATGCTTCACGGCCCGGAGGTCTTTTCAATAATAGTGATACTTGTCTGTATGCCCAAGCTTGTTTTGTTAGATCATCATAAACTATGAGTGCGTCTTGACCTGAATCTCTAAAATATTCACCCATTGCACAACCAGAATAAGGTGCGATATATTGCATAGCTGCTGATTCAGCGGCAGATGCTGCAACGATTATTGTATGTTTTAATGCATCATGTTCTTCAAGTTTTCTAACTACAGCAGCGATAGATGATGCTTTTTGGCCAATCGCGACATAAATACATTTAACGCCTGTATCTCTTTGATTAATAATTGCATCAATAGCAACTGCTGTTTTCCCAGTTTGTCTATCACCAATTATAAGCTCACGCTGTCCTCTTCCAATAGGCACCATAGCATCAATAGATTTCAACCCTGTTTGTACTGGTTGGTCAACAGATTTTCTTTCAATTACACCTGGTGCAATTTTTTCAATTGGTGATTTATTATCAGATTTTATAGGTCCGCCATTATCAATAGGCTCACCTAATGAGTTCACAACTCTTCCTAATAACTCTTCACCAACAGGCACCTCAAGAATGTTACCTGTACATTTAACAGTGTCACCTTCAGATATAGATTTATAATCTCCTAAAATTACAGCCCCTACAGAATCTCTTTCTAGATTGAGCGCAAGGCCATAGATATTATTTGGGAACTCTAACATCTCACCTTGAAGAGCATCCGTTATACCGTAAATTCTTGCTATACCATCTGTTAAAGACACAACCGTACCTTCATTATGTGATTGAGTTTTGATATCAAGATTCTTAATCTTATCTTTTATGATATCGCTAATTTCTGTTGGATTAATTGTCATTATAATTACCTGTTGTTTGTGATTTGTTCTTTCATTGAATTCAATTTGTACTTAACACTAAAATCAGTTACTTCATTGTCAACACTGATTTTAATACCAGCTAAGAGTTCTTCATTAATTACTTCGTCAATCTTAATTTTCTTACTATGCTTTTGTTCAAGATTTTTTGTTAGTTGGTTTTTTTGATCTTCCGATAATTTGAATGCTGTTTCTATCTCAGCAATCATTGTATTATCATCATCAAGTATCATTTGTATGAAGAGTTTGTGTACCTCATCAAGATAATAAATTTTTTTGTTATCAATCATAATACTAATAAAATTACTGAACATTACATCATCACTAGAGAGGAAACTATTAAGGAAATCTAGTGTTTGAGCAGAGTCTACTTTAGGACTCGCAATAATTGCTTTTACGTCAGCATCTATAACTACATGTGATAATACAGATAGATTTTCTGACCATTTATCGAGCATATTAAGCTCAGAAGCTATCTTATATGCAGCTTCTGCGTATGGCCTAGAATATGTAACGTTATCTGTCACTTATTAAGAACCTCATTGATAATTTGATCATGCATTTTTTTGTCAACTTCTTTACTTATAATTTTTTCAGCACATAGAACTGATAACGAAGCAACGTCAGACTTTAGCTTCTCTTTTGCTGCATTGACTTCTTGATCAAGCTGCTGGGATGATGTTTTTGCAATTTTTTGAGCTTCTTCTCTAGCGTTCACTCTAGCTTCTTCAACAATCGACTTAGATTTTGATTCTGCATCATTTATTATTAATGACGCTTTGTTTTTAGCTTCAATAATTTGCTTTTCATAATCAAGCTTTGCTTCTTCAATTTTTCTTTCTCCAAGTTCAGCTGCTGCTAAACCATCAGAAATTTTCTTAGTACGACTATCCATTGCCTCTGTAAGTGGCTCCCATAGATAAGCTTTTATGAACCAAACGAATACGATAAACGTGATCATTTGACCAAATAGTGTTGCTGTTACATTCATTTAATCTATAACTCCTTATGCGCCTAAAGCAGCTTTAGCAGCACCAACGAATGGGTTAGCGAAGACAAAAAACATTGCAAAAGCTAGTACGATAAATGGAAAAGATTCCATCAGTCCCGCAGTAATAAACATTTGTGTTCTAAGCGCAGGAAGCATTTCGGGTTGCCTTGCAATTCCCTCAATATATTTCATACAAATTAATCCCCAACCTAAAGCAGACCCAAGTCCAGCTGCGGCCAACATTATAGATACACCCAAACTTGTAGATGAGTAAATTTGTGTGATCATATCTGGTGTTAGTGTTTCCATTTTTTTTCCTCTTTTTAATAGTTAATGTGATTCCTCAGATGCCATGCTTATATACATTATGGTTAGTACCATAAATATGAATGCTTGCAGGGTAATCACTAGAATATGAAATATAGCCCATAAGCTTCCAGGTATTGGGATGATGTACCATGGCAATAGCGCTATTAGTAAAAATACTAATTCGCCGGTGAACATATTCCCAAAAAGTCTAAGCGCTAAACTCAGTGGTTTAGCTAATTCTTCAACCAATGTTAAAACAAAATTAACAGGTGCTAGATAAATTCCAAACGGATGAACCATAAATGATTTCATATAACCTCCGAACCCTTTAATCTTTACGTTGTAATAAACGCATAATAGAAAAATTGATAATGACATAGCAAAAGTTGTATGCGGGTCTGTAGTTGGAACAACTTTTAAATAATGTATTCCTGCCATATCAGCAAGTTTAGGTAATAGATCAACAGGTATTAAGTCCATGGCATTCATAAGCAAGACCCAAATAAATATTGTTAAACCAATAGGGCCAACAATTTTGTTTGGTTTTGGAAATGCTTCTTTGACCAAACTGTTTACAAAATCTATCAGAGATTCTAGGATATTTTGCATTCCAGATGGCGCCCCAACGGAGATACTTCTACCTACTCTATATGCGACAAACATCACTAAACTGGCTAATAGTATACTAAAAAACATAGTATCAATATTAATACGCCAAAAACCTTCACCGGTCGCTAATGGTTGCAGATGATGTTGAATGTATACAACTGGGTTATCTGTAGCTGGTGCTCTGTTATCCATGTATTACCTAATAAATTGTTTTATTCTTATTAAAGACATATCCAAATTGTGTCACTGCAAACGCTATTAGCATTTGAAGGGCGTCCAAGCCAAACATTACTATACCTAAATAGAAGCCTGCTAATACTAGAGCTATCCTTATCAATAAGCTCTTAAAAAGTACTAGTGTGCCTCCACTAATATTTTGCTCTAATGCAGCATCGCCTGCTTGGTTCACGCTTCTAGCAAGAAGTAATGTGTTCATCATTGATATGACTCCGCCAAATAGAGATGATTCTATCTTTTGGTAGCCCATATTCATGAATACGAGCGCTGTAATTACCGCTATAATGCCTTGAAAGGCAATTACTCTTCTCACTTTTGATGTTCACCATGAGCAATTATGACCAATATTTTGATCACGCCTAGTATAGTTTAGTATGGGTATGGATTCAATTTATATGGGGTAAAAAACTTGATTTCTATGGTCTAAGAGCTTGAGATCTCAATCTTATCTATAATTCCTTGTAGCTCGTCTGTACTTGCATATCTTATATTCACGCTCCCGCCTTTTTTAGTATGGTTAATTGTGGTTCTTGCTCCTAAAGATTCTGTGAGTCTTCGTTCCAAGATGATCGTATCCTGATCTTTTTGTTGTATTTGCTTCTTAGAACTATTAGGTTTAACCATATTTTCAATAGCCCGAACAGAAAGTTTCTTTTTAATAGCTTCTCTAATAATATTCGCTTGCTTATTGTCTGGAAGGGTTAGCACTGCTCTAGCGTGCCCCATTGAAATATTATTGTGTCGTAATTGCTCTTTTACGTATTCACATAAGTCATTAAGTCTGATTAAATTTGTTACATGAGCTCTTGATTTACTAATGTATTTAGCTACATCATCATGATTCATGTCAAACTCTTCAATTAGACGTTGGAGCGATTCAGCCTCCTCCATACTATTTAAGTCTTCTCTTTGAACGTTTTCAACTATCGATAAGACTGCCGATGTTTTCTCATCAGCTTCAATAATAACCGCATTGATTGTATCTTTCTTAAGTAATTGAGACGCTCTCCATCTCCGCTCTCCTACAATTAATTCATACATGTCATTATTCTTTCTCACAACTATAGGTGAAATTTGACCGTTTTCTTTGATTGATTGTGCGAGCTGCTCTATCTCATCTTCTTTAAATATTTTTCTTGGTTGGTGTCTATTTCTTTCAATTTTGTGTATTGAAATATGTGATGAAGATTCATCACCTTGTTGTGGCGATATGTTTTGCGTTTTTTTTGTACTACTTAGTAAGGAATCGAGTCCTGATCCTAGTGCCTTGCGTTTGGTCATGCCCCAAATATAACCCTACTAATCATTTTTGTACATATATCTCTATTCGTCTTTAATAATCTCACCTGCTAATGAGTAGTAGGAGAGCGACCCTTTAGACAAACCATCATATTGGAGTATTGATTTTCCGTGACTAGGCGCTTCTGCAACCCTTATGTTTCTTGGAATCTTCGTTTTGTATAATTCATTAGGAAAATATTCTTTCAATTGATCGCTTACGTCATTGGATAAATTATTTCTTGAATCAAACATCGTACGAACTATTCCTTCAATTTTTAGTTTTTCATTAGATGAATTCTGTATTTGATTAATTGTATTAATAAGTTCACTCAATCCTTGAAGAGCATAAAATTCACATTGAACTGGAATTAATACACCCGTAGCTGAAACTAATGAATTTACGGTTAATATATTAAGAGATGGTGGGCAATCCATTAAAATGTAGTCGTATTGATTTAAAACCATTGATAACTGGTCTCTTAGAATAAATTCTCTATTGTCTCTTGAAACAAGATTTACTTCGCTTTCTGTCAAAGATGGAGTTGCTGGTAACAAATCATATCCGTCATGTACTGCTGTTATAATTGCATCATTTATATCTACTCTATCTAGGAGGACATCGTTAATAGAATAATCTAAATTACCAGAATCAACTCCAGAACCTCTAGTAGTATTAGATTGCGGATCTAAATCAATCAAGAGAACTTTTCGTTTCATCTTAAAGAGACATGCAGATAAATTAATACTTGTTGTTGTTTTGCCAACGCCGCCTTTTTGATTAACTATTGATAGAATCTTCAAATTTTACCTCTGCAATAAATCTGTGTGTGTCAAAATAAGGTGTGTCAATTTTAAATGTTTTAATGTTGAACTCATCTACACAGTCTTCACTTAACTCTAACACTGGTGTACCTGTAAGCATATATACTTTTGAAATTGACTTGCTCTTTCTAATAAAGTTCATTATGTATATAAACTTTCTTTGAAAGTCCATTTTAGATATTTTTTTATTGCTAAAATTTTTTAATAGTGCTGTATCTGTGCTAAGAGAAAAGTCTTTATTAAAAATATCTTGTTTAACTATTTTAGTATTGTTTAGTTTTAGTTCTGCTTTTGCTATAGATAAGAAATCGATAAATGAGCTTTTCCTGTCTAACAATGTTATTTCTTTTTCCGGATTTAAAATGGCGACAATTATTCCCGGGATGCCTCCACCAGTTCCTATATCGGTGAAAGTTTTCCCTTGTATATGGTTGTTAAAATGGTAGGAATCATATATCTCTCTCTTCACTATATAACTATAGTCTGATGAAGATATAATATTATTTGTTTCATGCCATTTAAAAAGAAGTTTTAGATAGTCTGTAATAAGTTTTATAGTTGTACTAGATTCACGTTCGAAAATTTGCTTTACAATAACTTCTGGCTTTGAAGGCATATTATGTATTTTTATTTTTTTTTAGAAAAATTTTTATCAATGTTAGGGTAGATGACGTAATCCCTGGTATGTTTGCTGCTTGTCCAATATTTTCAGGGCGAGCTCTTTCTAGCCTTTCAATGGCTTCATTAGACAAGCCTTTGATAGCTGAATATTTTATATCTTGGGGAATAGATGTTTTATAGCTAGCTTTTAGAGAGTCAATTTCTTTTTCTTGTTTTGCAACATAACCCTCATACCTAATGTCATAAGCTACCAAATGTCCTATTGATGAATTTGCTGTCATGCCAAAAGTAGGTAGTTCCATTAAATCAGAATATTGAATTTTTGATGTTTTTAAGAGAGAAGCTAAAGTTTTATTTTCTTTTAGATGTAAGTTAAATCTTTTCTCAAGCATAGTATGTGTTTCCGATTCTACTTTGACTTTGATGTTTTCTAAACGTTCCTTTTCTGTTTTTATACTAAGCATTTTTTTACAGTAGAGATCATATCTGTTTTTCCCAACAACTCCTAGCTTATGGCCCTGTTCAGTTAAACGCGTATCTGCGTTGTCATCTCTTAGTCTTAGTCTATATTCTGCGCGGCTTGTAAACATTCTATATGGTTCTGTAACACCCTGGGTGATGAGGTCATCAATCAGAACACCAATATATGATTCGTGACGTTGTGGAGTCCAGCTTTGTTTATCTTGTGATTTTAGAGCAGCATTAATTCCGGCAATTATTCCCTGAGCAGCCGCTTCTTCATATCCTGTGGTTCCGTTAATTTGACCAGCCATAAATAGTCCGGTAATGTTTTTCGTTTCTAAACTTGCTTGTAAATCTCTTGGGTCAAAATAGCTATATTCTATTGCATAACCAGGTTGTGTTATTTCACAATTTTCTAAACCTTTAATTGTTTTGAGGAATTCTTTTTGTTTTTCTAACGGTAGACTGGTTGAAAGCCCGTTTGGATATATTTCAAGGTTGTCAGACGTCTCAGGTTCCAGAAAAATTTGATGACTAGATTTATCAGAAAATCGATATACTTTATCTTCAATAGAGGGACAATATCTTGGTCCTACAGAGTTAATTTTTCCATTGAAAAGAGGTGATTGGTTTTTAGCTGCAGTAATAATGTCGTGAGTTTTTGTATTTGTATAAGTTATATAACATGGAATTTTTTCTGTAGGATTAGGTGTATTTCCATAATGATCATTCAAATATGACAGCATCGGGATGGGAAAATCGCTATCTTGTTTTTGTAGACTTTCAAAATTTATTGATTGTGTTTTAATTCTTGGTGGAGTTCCCGTCTTTAATCTTTCTATGTTAAAACCTGCGTCTCTGAAATAATTTTCTAAATCAATAGAAGCTCTATCACCGGAACGACCCGCTGAGAATGTTTTTTCTCCCATATGTATGATTCCATTTAAAAAAGTACCGGCTGTAAGGATTACTGTTTTTGCATTTATAGTTTCTTCTGTTTCTGTTAGTACTCCCGTAACTTTTTGGGATGAAAATTTTATAGACTTAACAGTGGATTGAAGAACGGTAAGGTTCTTATGATGCATGATCTCTTTTTGAATTGCTTTTTTATACTGGTTTCTACATGTTTGTATCCTAGTTGCTCTGACAGCAGCGCCTTTACTAGAATTAAGGACTCTTGATTGCAATGATGCATCGTCTGCTGCTTTGCATATAAGGCCGTCTAGTGCGTCAACTTCGCGTGCCAAATGAGATTTTCCAATTCCTCCAACTGCAGGATTACAGCTCATCTGCCCAATACCGTCTAATTTCATTGTGATAAGAAGTGTCTTAGAACCTAAACGTGCAGATGCGTGTGCTGCTTCACAGCCTGCGTGACCCCCACCAACAACAATTACGTCAAAATTTTGCATTACTTACCTATACAAAAACTAGTAAAAATTTCTGTTAATAAATCCTCAGTCGGATTTTGCCCTAAAATAGCTGACAATGCTAGATGGGAAAGTCTTAGTTCCTCTGCTAGAAGATCAAGTGACGCATCGCTTATGTGGTTATCACAACAAATAAGGTGCTCATTAGTTTTCTCAAGGTTATATATGTGCCTATTTCTTGATAAGTACAGATTTTCTGTTATGTCGTTTGACTCAAAGTCATCTTCGATTACATCTTTTATTAACTCTATACCATTATTATCTAATGCTGATACATATACTTCTTTAGGTTGCTTTGTAGTCTTTTTAGGCGCCTCATTAGTTATATCAATTTTATTAAAAATAAGAACATAATCTTCAATATTGTATTTTTTAATTATTTTTAAGTCTTCATCCGTCAAACCCTTAGAGTTATCCACTATATATAAAATTTTATCGGCATTGATAATAGATTTCGCTGATCTTGTAATTCCCTCTTGCTCAATTTCATCATTGGTTTCTCTCATCCCTGCAGTATCTATTATATTAATAATTTTATTATTTATATTTAATTCATAGCTTATCGAATCTCTAGTGGTGCCTTCTTTATTAGTAACAATAGATGCGTCTTCACGCAGAAGGCAATTTATTATGGATGACTTCCCTGAATTAGGTTTACCCACAACTGCATATGTTCGTCTGTGATTTAGTGACAACCCTTCTTTTGAATTTTTTATTAATTGCTTAATTAAAGCTACTGTTTCTCTAATATTATTTTGTATTTTTGTGAAGCTTAGATCTGGTATGTCTTCATCTTCCGGAAAATTAATAATACTCTCTACTTCTGCGCGAGTTGAGATAATAGCGCTCTGGATATTATTAATCTCTACTAAAAATTTTCCGCTTAAAGAGTTTTGGGCTGCTCTTACTGCTCGTTTATCAGATGCACTAATTAAGTCTGAAATTGCTTCAGCTTGAACAAGGTCTATTTTGTTATTAAAAAAAGCTCTTTTTGTAAACTCTCCTGGTTCAGCATGTCGAACTCCTAGCGTACAGAGCAAATCTATGATTGAGTTCATAATAATATAGTTGCCATGACAAATTATCTCTATCACGTCTTCGCCGGTATAAGATCGTGGAGCCCTATAATAAATTACCACACAACTATCTAGCACCTCTTCGTCATTGTTGATATTTAAAAATACAGCATTTCTATCAATTAATTGTTTTGAGAAAATTTTACTACACAGTGCTTGTAGATTGTTTCCGCTTACACGGATAATGCCCAAAGCTGACGTGCCTGGAGGGGTTGCAATAGCGCATATTGCTTTGTTGTTCATAAGCTAGCCAACAATTCTCTTATTTATTACATATTGTTGTGCAATAGAGAGGACGTTATTTGTTAACCAGTATAATACTAAGCCAGATGGGAAAGTTGCAAAAAGTACTGTGAATATAAATGGTAAAAATAAAAATATTTTTTGTTGCATTGGGTCTGTTGGCGCTGGATTAAGTTTTTGTTGCACATACATTGAAACGCCCATTGCTATAGGTAAAATGAAAAACGGGTCAGCTGAGGAAAGATCGTTTATCCAGCCTATGAATGGCGCATGTCGTAATTCTATACTTTCTACAAGAACCCAATACAATGCTATGAACACGGGTATTTGGATTAGTATAGGTAAGCATCCTCCCAAAGGATTAACTTTTTCTTCTTTGTACATTCTCATCAAAGCTTCACTAAATTTTTTCTTATCTTCTGCGTACCTCTCCTTAAGCGCTTGCATCCTTGGATTGAGTTTTTTCATTTGTGCCATCGAACGATAACTGGTCTCTGATAGTTTAAAAAATACTGCCTTTATTAAAACAGTTAACATAATTATTGAAAATCCCCAGTTACTAAAGAGACCATTAATAGCGCCCAATATCCAAAACAATGGCCCTGATATAAAAGTTAGCACTCCATAGTCAACAGTTAAATCTAACCCTTCAGTAAGATTGGATATTTCGGATTGTAACTTAGGACCTGTAAATATTAAGGAATTAAAAATTAATGACTCTCCCGGCTCAATCTGTGAATAGTTTGTAGAACTACCAATTGTGTATATACCTTGATCATAGTTTGTGTAAATTGTTTTCTGTTTTGAATTAGTAGGTAACCAGGCTGAAAAAAAGTAATGCTCTATCATACTTATCCAACTATTTTTTGTTTTAATTGCTTGGTTATTATCTGCCATATCTTCGAAAGATAGTTTTGAAAATTTATCTTCCGCATCATAATAGGCGCTCCCTGTGTAAGTTGGCAACATAATACTAGCTGAATTATTATCGTCCCTTGAAATCACTTCGTAATTTCTAGCACTTATGGGCGCCACAGTTTCATT
>ERZ1046876.1309-NODE-1309-length-16558-cov-6.366842_pt1 | contig 16558 bp, 15 predicted proteins | sample MGYA00383094_ERZ1046876 | MGnify/ENA primary metagenome ERZ1046876 (study PRJEB29581, sample SAMEA5548364) | metagenome | biome: marine; feature: coastal; material: water | depth 50 m | study: Short-term variability in the microbial, nano- and picoplankton...
AGCCAATGCCAATAATGCATTCACCGGAACGGTTACTTTTACAACGGATATTGGCAGTGATATTAGCATTGCCGACACCACGGCGTTCGATCTCGGAGCACTTACAGTAAACAGTATCAGCGTGTCTGCTGGTGGCAATATATCAGACAGTGGAGTATTGGACATTGCAACCACTGCTTCCTTTGCAACCACTGCGGCAAACGGAAATGTTGTCCTGGATCAGGCAAGTGATATCGACGGGGCATTGAGCCTATCAACCCACGGAACTGGAACAGCAAGCGTTATCAACCTGACCGACGCGATCGAGTTGGGGGCAGTTACCTCTGCTGGACTAACTATTGAAGCGGACGGAGCCATTATTCAATCCGAAGCAGCCACCGTTACTGGAGATGCTAGTTTTACCAATACAGATGTAGATAATGCGGCGATTTCCTTAAATAATGAGAGCAATTCATTTGGAGGATCGATCGCGTTGGCAACCGATTCTGGAGGTGCAGTTACTCTCACGGATACCACCGCGATTGAACTACCTGCTCTTACCGTGGCAAGCTTATCTGTGACATCTGGCGGTACGGTTACCGACAGTGGAACCTTAGCGATCGCGGGAGCGACTGCGATTAGTGCAGGTGGACAGGATATAACCTTGGACGATACAGCTTCCACCTTTGGGGATCTTTCATTGGTTGGGGCAAATGTAGCGGTGACTGAGAATGGTGAATTGAACCTGGCCGCTGCCACCATCACAGGAACGGCAACTTTTAATAGTACCAATAATGCCATTACCGACAGTGGAACCCTAACGATTGCAGGAGCATCAACCTTCAATTCTGGCACAGCAAACTTGGATCTCAATGAAGCAGCTTCCTCATTTGGAGATTTGACCATCACCTCGGCAGAAGCCTATGTTTCTGATTCGGGTGCACTTACCGCCTCCAATGTTCAAGCCGATAAGGTACAACTCAAGGCTGGTTCTGGAATATCCGCAACATCCACAGGTGTTACAGAGTTTGCGGCAGAGTCAGATAGTGGAGATATATCCATTACTAACACTGGTGGTTATGCAATATCCGACTTTGCGAGCACTTCAGGAATCACTGGAGTACGGTTCACCGATTCGGATGCAACGGGTACGATTACTCTTATTGCGAATAGTCCATTGACCATCAATGCACCGGTTGACGCTGGTAAAGGTGCTTTACAGCTTACCGCAGCGGGAAGTGCATCCACGGATGATGTAACGGTTAATGCGGCTATATCTGGTGGTGCAATTGCAGTTGATGCAGGCGATTCAATTGCAGTTAATTCAGGAGGAGTTACTTCTTCCTCGCTTTCATTGTCTGCAAGCAATGACATTTCTGTAAACGCTCCAATAAATGCAACTACGGCAAATTTAAATGCTGGAGATCAGATAAGTTTGGAATCTGGAGCTAAAGTCTCCTCCCCTACATTTAATGTTACGAGTACCAAGCTAAAGGTTGACCCAAGTGCATCTGTTCCTGCCTTTAACTTCTCTGGAGGTGCCGAAGGAGATCCAAGCTTTGATCGTAATGGAAGAGTTCAGGAAGCTACCCAAAATGACTGGAATAGTTATTTTAGGGCATCTGGAACCGTTGAGCTTGCTTATGATTCAGCCGGCGATGTGGTTCTCGACCAAATGATTCTTTCTTTAATCGAAAATGAAGCCGCACCAGTGAGTTCTGGAGAGGTTGAATTAGAAGAGGAAGAGTAAAACTTAAATGCCTATCCGATAACGGTATTACCAGAATCGGAAGGTGAAAGAGCCTCAAGCCTGCTCACTGCGTGCACGGCCCACTCATTTGGATTCTCATATTCCTTGGCCTCGTTTCCAAAAGTTGATCGTAGCATGTCGGTGTTAATTACTCCTGGATTGAAAGCAACCGCACCCAATCCACTAGGTAGTTCCTGTGCGAGTGAACGGGTTAATCCCTCCACACCCCACTTGGTTGCACAATAAGGGCCAACTTCTGGGGCGGTGGATTGTCCCCAATAGGAACTAAAATTCGCAATTATTCCACGACCCGCTTTTTGCATCATCGGTACAAATGATCGAATCATATTGTGTATACCACCCAAGTTTACTGCTAAGACCGAAGCAAATTCATCAGGCTGGACTTGTGTAAGGGGAGCGTTTTTGTTGATCAAGCCAGCATTATTTACCAGGAGGTTTGGAATACCCAATTTATCTTTTGTTAAATTGGCAAATTTATCGACTTCTTCTGGTTGGGTAATGTCAAAAGGGTGTAGGAAATGATCAGTTATTAATTCGAATTTAAGTTTCTCCAAAGCACTGGTATCACGGGCACCCCCAGCAACTTGCCAGCCTCTATTTGAAAATTCAATCGCCATGGCTCGGCCAAGGCCACGTGAACACCCGCTTATACAAACGAGTTTAGTCACTAACTGGTATGGTAGAGGAGGGCGGGGGAGTAGACTCGACATAACCAGCACTACCTGGACCTTTGTGGTGTGGAGGTTTTCGGGAAAGGTTCCAATGGGCAAACAGCCAAATAGACCCAAACAAAAGTGTTAATCCGATAATCACCAACCATTCGATTTTGCTACGCCGTGGGGACATTTTTTAAAGTATATTTAAAAAGTGGTGGGAGATACTGGATTCGAACCAGCGACCTCATGCGTGTCATGCATGCGCTCTAACCAACTGAGCTAATCCCCCAAATTAAAAGATCTATAATAGAAGAGAAGATGTTCAAGTCAATGTAGTTGAAAGATAAACCTCGTTCAATTTTTGAGTATACACTCTTTACGCCGAACTAAGATTAAGTTTTAAATAATGCTTATGAAAAAAGCTCTCGTTACTGGAATTACTGGTCAGGATGGATCCTACCTAGCCGAACTTCTTCTCGAAAAAGGGTATGAAGTCCACGGCATTGTGCGGCGGGCATCCACTTTTAATACAGACCGACTGAATCATCTCTATAAAGATCCGTTGGTGGACGATACCAATCTTTATCTTCACTACGGTGATTTGGCCGACGCGGTACAATTGGTCAAACTACTATACGAATTACAACCTGACGAGATTTACAACCTTGGTGCACAGAGTCATGTCCGTGTATCTTTTGATATTCCAGAGTACACTGGGGATGTTACCGGTTTGGCTGCCGTTCGTATTTTAGAAGCAATTCGGGAAGCTGGACTTGGTAAGAAAGTTCGGTACTATCAAGCTTCTTCATCAGAGATGTATGGTAAGGTTCAAGAAGTACCACAGGTAGAAACCACACCTTTTTGGCCGCGCTCACCTTATGCCTGTGCCAAGGTGTATGCCCATTGGTTAACGGTTAATTATCGGGAATCCTATGGTATGCATGCGAGTAGTGGTATTCTTTTTAATCATGAATCACCACGCCGTGGAGAAACCTTTGTTACTAGGAAAATTACCCGTGCTGCTACGCGTATAAAACTTGGCCTGCAAAAGAAATTGATTCTAGGAAATCTGGATTCCAAAAGAGATTGGGGATATGCCAAGGAATATGTGGAAGCCATGTGGCTAATGCTTCAGCAGGATAAGCCCGATGATTATGTCATTGCAACTAACGAAACTCACACGGTTCGTGAATTTCTTGAGGAAACTTTCGCCTCCTTAGATATGGATTGGAATGAGTTCGTGCGATTCGATCAAAAATACGAGCGTCCTGCTGAAGTGGATTTGTTAATTGGCAATCCACAAAAGGCAAAAAAACAATTAGGCTGGGAACCAAAGACCACTTTCAAGGACCTTGTATCTTTAATGGTCGAAGAGGACATGAAACTTGCCAAGCAGGAACAGGCTTTGGCTCAAGCAAATCTTGGTTAATGTCAAAAATCTTTATCACTGGTCATCGTGGTATGGTCGGTTCCGCCTTGGTGCGTGCATTTGAGAAACAAGAGAGTAAACATGAATTGTTACTAGTTTCGAGGGGTGAGCTTGATCTGCTTAACCAATCTTCAGTTGCCGATTTTATAAGATCCGAGCAGCCTGATGTCGTAATCAACGCTGCGGCTAAGGTGGGAGGTATTCATGCCAACAATTCCTATCCTGCGGATTTTATTTATGAAAATTTATTAATTAATACAAATTTGATTCACGCAGCTTGGGAGAATCAAGTCGGGCGCGTCTTAAATTTGGGAAGTTCGTGCATCTATCCACGAGCATGTGAACAGCCGATTAAAGAAGAATATCTTCTAACTGGTCCTCTGGAAAAAACGAATGAGGCTTACGCGCTTGCCAAAATTGCTGGATTGGAAATGTGTCGGCATTATAGAAACCAGTATGGAGTACTTTATCATAGTGCTATGCCTACCAACCTATATGGTCCGGGAGATAACTATCATGGTGAAAACTCCCATGTTTTACCTGCTCTAATCCGGCGTTTTCATGAGGCTAAAGAAGCAGGCTTAGAAGAAGTCATGATTTGGGGAACAGGCAAACCGAGGCGGGAATTAATGCATGTGGATGATCTTGCAAGTGGAGTACTGTTTCTCCTTGAGATGAAGGATCCACCTGACTGGGTAAACCTTGGTACAGGTACGGATCATTCAATTCTAGAGATTGCTAATTTAGTGAAAAATACAATCGGTTTTGAAGGTATAATCACTCATGACTTCGACAAGCCAGATGGCATGCCTGTAAAGAGGCTCGATGTATCCTTAATCAATTCTTTAGGGTGGTGTTCTACCACTCGTTTGGAGGAGGGAATAAAATCGGCCTATGAGGATTTTATAGCCGGATTGAAATCAGGAATGACTCGCCTATAATTAAATAGGTTTCCAAAAACGATTGGGATTATTCGAATTGTTTACGGAATTCCCGAAAATCGTTAGTAAGATCGCGGACTTGATAGCGAAGGGCTTCTACTTCTTCTTTCAAATCTTTAAATTCCGAAAGTACGCCGTCTACTTTTTCAAAACGTTGGTCAGGGGCTGGAACGTACACTGCACTGCCATCTTGCAATTCTTCAAGTTGGGGAGGTGGAGCAAGCTTGTGAAACCAACGGGATTCTTTCTGCCCTGGTCTTGCCTCCATTATTCCAACCAAACTCGGTGAGCGCTCCATCATATCAGTAAGTGTATCTTCAATATCTTCTAAGCCATCGAATTTGAACATCCGGTCAGCCCGGTTATTCAATTCACCACTTGTTTGAGGCCCACGGTTTAAAAGTTCTGCAATAAGAGATCGTTCCGCTTTGATTAGGTCGATCTCCTTCTCGGCGTTGTGTTGAAATTTGGGAACGCGTGAACCGACCAGGTCGACACGATGTACTAATCTTTTAACCCTTAACCCCTCAATTGCTTGGTTTACTTCATCTTCATCCAAGTTCGTTTTAGGCAGACGGTTGTTCTTTTGGTTGCAGGCATTTACCAAGCCATTGAGGCTCATTGGGTAATACTCTGGAGTGGTTAACTCTTTTTCAATTAAAGAGCCAAGAACTCTCGTCTCCTCAAAATTTAATTCAACTAGATCGTTTTTTTCTAGATTCGAATCTTGAAGACTTTTTTCCGGAGAATTATCGTCGTTTGTCTCAAGCATCTTGTGTTGTTGCTAACCAGAAAGCTCGAGATGATGTAGAGGAAAATGGAATTAGTTAGATACTACGTTAATTAACCTGTGAGGCTTATCGAACTCAACCTTGCCGGGAGTAAGTGCAAAGAGGGTAAAGTCTTTTCCTAAACCAACATTTTTGCCAGGGTGGTATTTAGTTCCGCGCTGGCGAAGTATGATATTTCCAGCAAGTACAGATTCACCACCGAATTTTTTGACCCCTAATCGTTTACTATTGCTGTCGCGTCCGTTCCTTGAAGTTCCTTGTCCTTTTTTATGTGCCATGACGTGTGTAGGTTAAATTTAAGAAATTATTTATGATCGATCGACTCGATCTCTATAACAGATAAGAGTTGGCGATGACCACGACGACGTTTGTATCCTTGCCGACGTTTCTTTTTGAAAACGATAACTTTCTTATCTTTCTTATTCTCAAGAATTTTAGCAGTTACCGATGCACCTTCCACAGTGGGGGACCCGAAGGTCGACTTGCCGTCTTCAACCAACATTAAAACATCGTCGATTTTGACTTGGTCACCCTCTTTGGTTTCGGGGTAGCGGTTAACAAATAGCTTGTCGCCTTTTTTAACGACGAACTGACTGCCTTGGGTGCGGATAGTGGCTTTCATGATATTTAGGAAATCCTATAAAAAACCAATTTTTGACCTCCTTGGCAAGTGCGATCTTGGTATTACAGAGGATTTCCTAGTGTTGATTTCAACTCTAAATTAGATTTAGGCATTAAGAAACCGATTAACAAAGGCATTCTGTATCAAGGTTCATTTGGGCAACCCGAGTAGCTGGTCCTTTCATAAGTACATTAAATTCATCATCGATACTTAACAAAATTTCTCCGCCTGGCATTTCCACCGTGATTTCTTGATCGCAGGCACCCATTTTACGGGCCACCGCACCTGCGGCAGAACTACTACTACCCGATGCGAGGGTATATCCAGCTCCACGCTCCCAGATCTCAATTTTTATTCGATTACGGTTAATAACCTGTAGGAATTGAACATTTGTACGATTGGGAAAGATTGGATGATTTTCAATTTCTGCTCCGTACTTTTTAGCTGTTGATTCTGTTACCTCATCAAGGGGTACAACGCAGTGAGGATTGCCAATGGTCGCTCCGTAATAGTTGAAGGATGTATCGGAAAGCTCGATTTTCTCGTTCAATACTTCCCTCGGGGTATCGCCCACAGAGATTGGAATGACATCGCTGTGAAAACTTACCTTTCCCATTTCAACGGAAATAGTAGATTTGTTGACTGAGACTTCACAGGTAACGACTCCACCGAGTGTTTCGACGGTAAACGGCTGATCGTTAACCAATTTGGTATCCCGTAAGTACCTGGCAAATATACGTAATCCATTTCCACTTTTTTCTGCCTCACTTCCATCCGGGTTGAGTATGCGCAAGCCAAACTCTGCATTATCCGAAGGCAAAGGACCCACTAAAATACCGTCCGACCCTAAACCAAAGTTACGGTGGCAGATGCGAACGGTTTCTTCGCAAGAAAATTCATGGTTTGTGCTGGATGGATTATAGACAAGGTAGTCATTTCCAAGGGCGTGGTATTTTTCGAAGATCATGAGCTAAATGATTTATTGATTAAGTATGTGCCTGTGCAGGAGAATTTTTTCGTTCCAGTACCCATTGGATGATCGAGTGGTCATCTTTTATATATTTTCGGGTAATACGAAGGAATTCAGCTGGATGGATGTTGTTATTTTGAAAAAAATGTCGATCTCCACCACAGCCGTACATGACTTCTACTGGCAATTCTCCTTTTAACTTTGCCCGTGCCTTGGGTAAAATTCTAGGTAACCATGCAATGCCCTCAACTTTTTCTGATCTTGGGGGCAGGTTGTGTGGGTCGATCCGTTTGGTAGATGTTTTACCATCTTGTTCTTCAAGGAAATAGGACCACCTCTCATAATGCACCAGAATAAAGGTGAGGAGGTCTGGTTCGTGGTGTAGGCACCAATCTTCCGCATAATCGAAGACATCTATTTTATTGATTCCCAAAGAAACCAAACTAGGCATTTCTTCTTCGATAGGAAAAGTGGAAGCATTCGTATTACCGGAGCGGTAGAGTAATACGGCTTTTTCCCAAATACGGGATAATTCACTTTGGAATTGGTACGACATTTGAATCAACCCACCATTGAGCGGAGATTAGTTAAGTAACAAGAAAGATTATGCCAGGCGAAAATCCATTTGCTTGTCCTGAGTATTGATTTTATCAATTTGCACGTTTATTTGCTGTCCGATTTTTAATTTGTTCTTTGGGTTTTTTCCAAGAAGCGATGTGCCACTTGAATTTATCCGATAGCCAAGTTCCCGTGGCAGGGAACGAATGGTAACAAATCCACGAGCAAGCGTTTCCGTTAATTCAACAAAAAATCCCCGACGATTGATCTCTGTGATCAAAGCTTCATGTTTTACAGGATTTCTACTTTCCAAGTCTCGCTTGTAGTACAAAATTAACTTATCTTTGACCGATTCCCTTTCGGCATCGACACTGTTTCGCTCACTTACCGAAAGTTTCTTAGCAAGTCCTTCCAATGATTCTGATGATGAGCTTTTATTAGGATTCTTCCTTATTAATGCTTCTACGGCCCGATGAGTTACCAAATCTGCATACCTACGAATAGGTGAAGTGAAATGAAGATAATCTTGCATAGCTAATCCGTAGTGCCCATCTGGGCTTGCTCGGTAGCAAGCCTGCTGCAAACTACGCAGAAATTTGATTCTCAATACTTGTGAGATTGGAGATCGCTTGATTTGTGCGAGCATCTTTTGCACTTCTTTACGAACGGTTAATTCTCCACAGGATATACCAAAGAGGGACATGAAATGTCTTAATTCTTGCAAGTTTTCAGGATCTGGATCTGGGTGTGTTCGGTAGACAACAGGAAGTCTTCTTTTACGAGTTTGCCGGGCTATAGTTTGGTTAGCCAAGAGCATGAATTCCTCGATTAATTGATGACTTTCATCGTCTGTATTTTGATAAATCTTTTCGGGTTGTCCCATCTCGTCCACAAGGATTTTGACCTCGAATGAAGAAAGTTCAAGAGATCCATGATCCATTCGCTTTTGGCGCAGGATGGATGCGGTTTTTCCAAGTGTTTGAATGGTGTAATGAATTTTTCCCAGGTTGGATTCATTTACTTCATTAAGCGGGATGCCAGGATTTCCAGAATATCGGCTAGGTGGTGGGGAAGCTTGAAGAATCTCTTTTAGGTTATCTTTTTCTAAAAAGAGCAGTGCTTGTTCGTAAGTAAGTCTTTTGTCACTGCAAATAACTGATTCAAAAAGATGGTGTCCTTGGAGTTCAAAATTCGAGGAAAAGCGGAAAACAACAGATTTTACCAAACGGTCTTCCCCCTCGACTAAGCTGCAAATCCCGCTCGACAAAGAGTGTGGGAGCATGGGAACAACTTCGCCAACAAGGTAGGTGGAATTGGCTCTTTTTTTTGCTTCATTATCCAGGGCAGAACCTCGTTTTACATAATGAGAAACATCAGCAATATGGACTCCTATCTCAAGATCACCGTTGTCCAACTTAGTCATGGAAATGGCATCATCAAAGTCGCGAGCGTCTAAGGGGTCTATCGTTAAGGTGAAGGTGTCACGCATGTCTTTTCTACCTTTGCAGTCCTTATTCGACACTTTTTCTCCAAATGCGTTTGCTTCGTCCTCTACCGCACGAGGGAAGGATTGCGAGAGTCCATACTTAGCCAGAATACCCTTGTGGTCAGTTCGAGCGTCATCAGCCGGTCCTAGGACCTTGATGATTTTACATGTTGGAATGCGTGCAGGTGGATCCCATCTTACAAATTTAACGAGGACTTTATCGTTTTCCTGGGCATTTCTTGTGTCACCCATAACTTTAAAAGGCATAGGAATTCTAGAATTTTCCGAATTAACGATAGGTCTTCCGATTTCGCTACTGAAAAAACCAAGAAATTCATCGGTCTTTCGCCTTACAACCTTTCCAACTTCATACCTTGGTGGTTTAGGCTTACCAAATTTTCTTTTTTTGTCTTTTTTTTTGGGAGGAAGTGTAAACAGTTCAACTACATCTCCATGGAACGAAGTTAAAGATCTTCCCCGAGCAAGAGAAATAACTTCATCAGTATCAGCTAAAACAACTTTAGCTCTACCATTTCTTACAAAAAAGATCGTGCCCTGTAACTTTTTTTTACTTTGCAGGGGGGGTATTAGTTACTGACCTCGAGGATATCCCAACCTTCAGGAAGAGCTTCTTTGGGGTCATTTACCGTTTCAATATCGGTGTTTTCATCTGCATCATCAGCTGGTGGTTTTGCAAATACGCCATCCCCGCCTTCAGTCGCGGTTTTTTCGTACCACTCGACTTTTCCGTTGGAAAATAAAACATGTCCACCATCACCACTCCAAGGGGAGTCTGCTTCCCATTCTTCACCATTGTGTCCACGAGTCCACATGATAGGAAAGGGACCACTGGCAAGGTTTTGATCAAGTTTAGTACTGGCACCTTCACCAGGAATAGCAATAGTCCAACCGATGGCGGATTTTTGTTCATCATCTAACCCGCCTGGGTCAGTCGGTATTAGCGAGGGTTTACCGGCACCTCCATCATCGGTAAGAGCAAGAACACGGTCGTCTTCATCGATAAACCATAGAGATGGTTCTGTGGTTCTGGTTTTCTTGCGAAACCAAACTGCAAATCCGGCTGGAGTTTGTTCTTCCAAAGATTCTGAAGTGGGGAACTTTGCTTGGCCTTTATAAGCCTGAACAATCCCCTTATGGATATCCATTAGTTTGTCTTTGGCAGCTAACTGTCCTGCTTGTCCAAAGATGCCTCCAAATGCACCGATGGCAATTCCGGCTAAAATGCCTATGATTGTTATGACAACAAGAAGTTCGATAAGGGTGAAGCCTTTACGTTTGGAATTGTGCTTTTTCATAAGGAACAGTTTTAATTTTTAGAGACGAAGTCAGTATGGTAAGGGAAATCTTGAGCAAAGTGCAAGCGACTTCTCCCGCTGTGATTCAATGGTTGATGCCTCATCTGGAGCTTGCAGGATTTTGTAAACAATGCCTGCAATAATTTCCATTTCTGCTTCTCTCATGCCTCTGGATGTAACCGCAGGTGTACCAATACGCAGACCACTTGTTTGGAATGGACTACGAGTTTCACCGGGTACGGTATTTCGATTTAGAGTGAGATTACCTCCCTCGAGTGCTAATTGTGCAACCTTACCAGTCATCTCAGGGTGAGAGGGGCGAAGATCCAAAAGGAGTAGATGGTTGTCTGTTCCTCCACTAACCACATGAAAGCCAAAGCCTGTTAAGGCATTAGCCATGGCATGTGAGTTTGATTTTACTTGTTTTTGATAAGTAATGAACTCGGGTTTTCCCGCTTCTTGAAAACAAGTGGCCTTGGCTGCGATCACATGCATGAGCGGTCCTCCTTGGTTCCCTGGAAAAACTGCTGAATCAATCGCTTTGGCGTATTCTTCCTTGCAAAGAATTAGTCCTCCACGTGGGCCTCTTAGGGTTTTGTGAGTGGTGGTGGTTACAAAATCGGCATGAGGCACGGGAGATGGGTGTAGTCCGGCGGCTACCAATCCAGCAATATGGGCTATGTCAGCAAGGAGCAGGGCATCATTGGCTTTTGCAATTTTACCCATCCGTTCAAAATCAATGGTTCTTGAATAAGCGGAGGCTCCAACTGTAATGAGTTTAGGTTTTTCTTGTTCCGCCAAAGCCTCGATGGAATCGTAATCAATTCTGCCACTGGTAGTATCTACTCCGTAGTTAATTACTTCATAGAGCATGCCGCTGCAATTTTTGGGATGGCCATGAGTAAGGTGTCCACCGTCCTGTAAACTCATAGTTAGAATCTTATCTCCTGGTTGCAGCATGGCAAAGTAGACCGCGGTATTGGCTTGGCTGCCCGAGTGGGGCTGCACATTTGCATGATCTGCTCCAAAAAGCCGTTTAGCTCTCTCAATTGCCAAACTTTCAGCGACATCTACATGTTCGCAACCACCGTAATATCTTTTGGCGGGGTATCCTTCTGCGTATTTGTTGGTCAATACGCTGCCGGTTGCTTCGATAATTGCAGGTAAAGTAAAATTTTCAGATGCAATTAATTCGATATGGGTTTGTTGCCTTTTTCTTTCCTGTTCGATTGCTTGATGAATTTGAGGGTCAATCTCGGACAGCGGGCGAGCGTCCAGCGTGGAAGAAAGCAGGGTGGATGGTGTATCGGTTTCGATCGTCATGATTTAAATATTAATTAATCCTAAAAATTTAGAGGTTTTTTTCAACCCAGTTGATCAAGGATGGAATCGCTTCGAGCATTCGGTCTCTACATTGGCGATAAACTTCAATGTCCTGGCCATAAGGATCGGGAAGTTCTTTGGTGTCTCCCTCCACAAATTCTCGCATTAAATAAATAGGATAGCCCTCGGGCAGTTCGAAGTACATGTTGATTAATGCCCGATGCGATTCGGTCATACAGAAAACGACGGAAGCTTCTTGCAAAGAAGTACGCGTTAGTCCGGAACTGCGGTGATCACGAATATCTATCTCGATTTCCTCGCATGCATCTATGGAGTTCTGCGATGCTTTGTCGCCATCCATGGCGGATAGACCAGCGGAGTAGGCAAGAATCTTTTTGGAACTATTAGATTCGTCCATTGCATTTGCAAATAAACGCTCAGCCATCGGACTGCGGCATACATTTGCTGTGCAAATAAAAAGAACTTTTTTAAGTTCTTTTCTCTCTTTTTTCGCTCGACTCTTTTTGCCCATACGCGTGTTTAATATTCATCTGCAATCGACCTGATGGCAAGGGTGAACCTCCTTAAGTTCTGGAAAATTCACGGTGCCCAATATCTTTGCGGAAATACTTTGAGGAGAACTCTACAGATTTGCACAATTCATAAGCCGAGTTCCTCGCATCCTGCAGGCTTTTTCCTATACCCACGGCACCCAATACACGTCCGCCAGAACTAACCACACTTCCATCTGCCCTGGAGGCTGTGCCAGCATGAATCAGCAGAGTGGATGAGGGAAGCGGAGAGGGCGGGGTAATCGTATCCCCCTTCGGATAATTGCCAGGATATCCTTCACTGGCCAGCACTACTACCATGGCAAACTCCTGTTTTATTCTGAGTTGTTCAGGCAAGGGTTCACCTTTGGCCGAGGAAATAAGTACGGGAACAAGGTCTTGATCGACCAGCGGTAGAATAACTTGGGTTTCGGGATCGCCGAAGCGAACATTAAATTCCAATACTTTGGGACCCGATTTTGTGAGCATCAACCCAATGTAGAGTGTTCCCCGAAATTCCATACCTTCCGACTTTAATCCGGCCAAAGTCGGTCGAACGATGCTCTCCTCATATTCGGCAAGCATCGATGGACTAACCAATGATGTGGGTGCATAAGCTCCCATTCCTCCGGTGTTAGGACCTGTATCTCCTTCGCCCACCTTTTTATGATCCTGGCTCATGGGCAGTGTAACATAATTTTCACCTGAACAAATTAAATGAAGAGAGGCTTCCTCTCCCTCTAAAAATTCTTCGATCACCACTTCGCTTCCGCTTGCACCAAAACTATTGCCACTGAGCATGTCGCAAATCTCTTTTTCCGCTTCCTCTTTGCTGTTGCAAATAATCACGCCTTTACCGGCAGCCAAACCACTAGCTTTTACAACCACGGGGAGGGAGCAAGATTGTAAATATTCAAGAGCGGGTTCAACTTCACAAAAATTGCCATATTTAGCGGTAGGAATGTCATGTCTGGCAAGAAAGTCTTTGGAGAATGCTTTGCTTCCCTCGAGCCTTGCACAGGCTGCATTTGGCCCATAAGCAAGAATGCCCGCTTTATTCAAAGCGTCGACCACCCCATGGCAGAGAGGGACTTCGGGCCCGACCACCACAAGATCGATCCCTTCCGCTTTCGCCATGTCTAAAATACTTTCATTGTCTTCTACAGCTAGGGGGAGGACACGGAATTCCTGCTCGATGCCTCCATTGCCAGGAGCGACTAACACCTCATTGACGAGGGGACTTTGAGAGCAAATTTTGGCAAGTGTGTGTTCGCGCCCACCACTGCCAAGGACGAGAATGTTAAGGTTTTTTTCATTCATTATCTATTGGTTTTCTTGAATCATTTGATGAAGTCGAGGCAATTTGTCTTTGCCTTTCCTCCATCCGCCCTATTTTCAATGTCTCTATGCGGGTATTTTTTATTGGAATATGTGGAACGGCCATGGGTAATGCGGCTGTATTGCTTAAAAAAATGGGTCACGATGTGGCTGGTTCCGATGCTGGGGTTTATCCCCCTATGTCCGAGGTGTTGGAAGATTCAGGTATTCAATTGTTCGAAGGCTTTGCCGAAGAAGAAATGATTAACTGGCAGCCTGACCGTGTGGTCGTTGGCAATGCAGTTTCCCGGGGGAATCCGCAGGTGGAAAAACTTTTAATTGATCGAGAGACTCCATTTGTTTCTTTGCCTCAATTAATTGGCGAGGATTTGATTGGAAACCGTCCTTCCATCGTGGTTGCAGGAACTCATGGAAAAACCACAACCACCGCTCTAGCCGCTTATTCTTTACACTCATCCGCGATAAATCCTGGTTATTTGATCGGAGGAGTACCGCTCGACCTGCCTGCTGGTAATGAACTTGGTGGTTTGTCTGCACCCTTTGTAATTGAGGGAGATGAATATGATTCCGCATTTTTTGACAAGCGCAGCAAATTTATCCATTATCGTCCTCGCATATTGATTCTCAATAACCTGGAATTTGATCATGGTGATATTTTTCGGGATCTGGAAGATATATCACGCAGCTTTTCTCATCTCTTACGGATTGTTCCATCGAATGGATATGTTTTACGGAATGGAGATGACCCTAACCTGCTCGCCTTGCCTGATTCTCCTTGGACTCAAGTATTTTCTGTTGGCGTGGGAAAATTCAACGATTTGGTAATTGCCGACTTTAATGAAGATGCTTCCGGGAGCCAGTTTGATTTGGTTTGGCGGGGAGAATTAGTCAGGCAGATAAAATTTGGCATGCCCGGCCTTTTTAACGCCCGAAATTTAGCGATGGCTATGTTGTCTGCGTCCCTCGTTCAATCTTTTGATCGAGAAAAGCAGTCAGTTTCTGAAAACCCATTTTGGGGAGCCAAAGAAATTGATTATTCAAACTGTCGGGGGGTAAAGCGCCGTCAGGAAGTTTTATTAGACCAGGGAGATTTATTGGTCTTATCCGATTTCGCACATCACCCAACTGCAATTTATGGAGCTTTGGAATCCCTCCGTTCTCGTTGGCCAGATAGGAGAATTATTGCCTGTTTTGAACCCCGTAGTAATACCGCGGTGACCAATGTTTTTCAGGATCGTTTTGCTGAGTCCCTCGCATTGGCTGATCATGCCTTGATTGGACAAGTCCATAGGGCCGAACGAATTGCTTCAGAGAAAAGAATAGATACCCAAGAGATTGTAAAATTCATCAAGGCAAAGGGGAGGCTTGCAAATGCCTTTGAAAGCAACCGTAAACTGGGAGACTTTCTTCAACATGAATTTGTTAGCGATTCGAAAGTCAAATCAATGGTGGTGTTTTTTTCCAATGGGTCTTTTGATGGAATTATCCAAGAATTTGTGGAAGTTGTTCGAAATTAGTCTTTTTGTAAACCGTGAGTTTTGAAAGATTGTTCGGTATTTTGATCTTTTTCGCAATAGGTCTGGGATACTATAAATATTCTAGAAAACACCCCTCCTTTGTTACCTTGGTTTGTTCAGTCTTTCTTCTTTCATACACCTATTTTTTTAAAGAAGTTTGGCAGATTTATTTATACGGAACCGTGGTCTCTCTTATTCCTTGTATCTTTTACTTTTGGAGAAATCGTTAGACCCATAGTTCTTCAATCCATTTTCGGTGGGGAGCTGAGAGAGTGTAGTTTTTTAATTCCGACCATTTCATCCAGGCATATCCTGGGGGTAGGGGATCTGACAAAGGAGGGTTTTTGTGCGGTTGACGAATTTCCTCGGTGTATTCGACACAACCAATAGTCCGCTTGCGGACAGCCAAAACTTGGCTGTTTATATCCATGAAGTTTCCTGAGTAAGGTAATTTGTCGGGCAGTTCATAGACTCCTTGGAGTCGGTTTTCTTTGGATGCATGGACTAACAGACTGTTTTGGGACTCAATCCAGTACCTGCAAATACTTTCTGTTTTTTTTACTTTTCGGGCGATCTTGGGACGGTCTGCCCAGTCTCCTTTTCTGCCTGACTCACAGTGGGAGAGAATCGGACAGATTGAGCACAAGGGAGATGAACGATGGCAAACTGTTGCACCGAGTTCCATGACTGCCTGGTTATAATCTCCAGGACGACTGGAGTTAATAAGCTTTTGGGCCAATGGAAGAAGTTTTTTCTGTGCGGTTGCACCGTCCTTAAAAGTTTCGGAAATGGCAAAGAGTCGGCTGAGTACCCGCACCACATTCCCGTCGCAAACAGCTTCGGGTTGATTTAAGGAAATACTGGTAACTGCCGCGGCAATATAGGGCCCGACTCCGGCCAGAGATTGCCATTCTTTTGTGGAAATTGGGGGGTGTTTCCAGTTTGCGGCGGTTTTGGACAATTGGTGCAGGTTACGGGCACGGGAATAATAACCCAATCCTTCCCAGGCTTTTAGAACATCTTTCTCATCAGCTTGGCTGAGAGAATCAAAATCGGGGAATTTATTTAACCAATTTTCAAAATAGGGAATGACTGTGGATACCCTTGTTTGTTGAAGCATAAATTCCGAAACCACAGTTTTGTATAGGGAAGGATCTTGTCGCCAAGGGAGATCCCTTCTTTGTTCGTCAAACCAGTTAAGTAGTGCCATTCGGTATTGCACGAGCTTTTCTTCGGATTGAACCCATGTGGTTGTAAGAGAATTTTCCATGCTTGGCTGTTGCGTTTTTCAACTCTCTTTCTCATGGATA
>ERZ1046876.1315-NODE-1315-length-16514-cov-6.605444_pt1 | contig 16514 bp, 17 predicted proteins | sample MGYA00383094_ERZ1046876 | MGnify/ENA primary metagenome ERZ1046876 (study PRJEB29581, sample SAMEA5548364) | metagenome | biome: marine; feature: coastal; material: water | depth 50 m | study: Short-term variability in the microbial, nano- and picoplankton...
GCCATTTGCTTATATTCATCAAACTCTTTTGGAGTAATAAATCTTTCAAGTTTTGCATGTTTTTGTGTTGGAGGCAAATATTGACCTATAGTAATAAAATCAACATCTGCTGAACGCAAATCATCCATTACCTGATATATTTCTTCCTTTGTTTCTCCTAAACCTACCATTAATCCAGATTTTGTAAAAATGTTAGGATTTAATTTCTTAATATCCGACAGAAGTTTTAAACTAACAAAATACCTTGAGCCAGGCCTAATACTTAAATATAATCGAGGTACTGTTTCAAGGTTATGATTAAAAACATCTGGCAAATCACTTGAAAGAATATTTAAAGCTTCTGGTTTTTTATTAAAATCAGGAGTTAAAACTTCTACTGAGCACCCTAAATTTAAATTTCTAATAGAATTAATAACTTTAGTAAAATGCTCTGCCCCACCATCAATTAAATCATCTCTATCAACACTTGTAACTACAACATGCTCAAGGCCTAACTCAGCAACTGCTTCAGCTATTTTTAAAGGCTCATCAATATCAACAAAGCCAGGCTTACCTGTTTTAATATTACAAAAAGCACATGCTCTTGTGCAAATATCACCAAGTATCATGAATGTAGCATGTTTTTTTTGCCAACATTCTGAAATATTAGGACAAGCTGCCTCTTCACAAACAGTAACTATCTTTTTGTCTTTTAAAATTTTATTTGTTGATTTAAAAAATTTGGATGTTGGGGCCTTTACTCTGATCCAAGATGGTTTTTTAGGTATAGAGTTTATAACTCTATTAATTTTCTCAGGATGCCTAACTTCACTCATTTATTAAATAACTTCCATGTCATTGCTTTTCATCCAGATTTCAAATGGATCTTCAATAATATCATTAAAATCTTTTAACAATTTACCAGCAACAGCTCCATCTAGCACTCGATGATCTGCAGAAAGTGTTGATTTTAGAGCATTTCCTACAACAACCTTATCTTCAACAACAATTGGTTTTTTAATAATTCTACCAACAGCTAAAATAGACGCTTGTGGGGGACTAATTATTGCTGCAAATTCACTAATACCAAACATACCTAGATTAGATACAGTTATGGACCCACCAGTATATTGCTCAGGTGTTAAAGAGTTAGTTTTTGCTAATTTAGCCAAATCTCTAATTTCATTTGATATGGTGTTAATACCTTTAGTGTCAGCTTTTGTAATAATAGGTGTAATAAGGCCTTCATCTATGGCTACAGCAACTGATACATCAATATCATTTAAATGATAAATTTTATCATTTTGCCAATAAACATTTGTATTGGGGTTTTTTTTCATCGCAAGACCAATCGCCTTAACAATTAGGTCATTAAATGAAACTTTTACTGAGTTGTTTTCATTAATTTTTTTTCTTAAATTAATAAGTTTGTCAACATTAGATTCGACAGTTAGATAAAAATGTGGAATTTGTTGCTTTGCTTCAAGTGTTCGTTTAGCGATCACTCTTCTCATAGTGCTAGGTATAGATGCTTCTCCATCAATTTTATTATTTGAATCTTTATTAATAACATTATTAGAATCAATATCTCTTTTAATAATTCTACCTTCTGGCCCTGTTCCATTAAACTTACTTAAATCTAAATTATTTTCTTTTGCGATTTTTTTTACAAAAGGTGATGCTCTTAATCTATCATCTGAATTTTGAGGTTTATTATTTTGAATAACATTTGTATTTAGTATTTTGTTAGACTCTTCAGTTGCAAAAGTTTTTTTATCTTCATCGAATTTTTTAACTTTGTTATTCTTATTCTCTATTATTTCATTATCATCTCCATCAATGATTGCTATAACACTATTTACAGGTATTAGTTTATTCGCATTATCTTCTAATAGATGTGTAATTTTTCCCTCGTCAACTGCTTCAACCTCCATAGTAGCTTTATCAGTTTCTATTTCTGCAATGATATCACCTGCTTTAACGTTATCCCCTACCCTTACTAACCATTGGTTAATAATACCCTCAGTCATAGTTGGCGATAAAGCCGGCATTAAAATTTTTGATGACATAATTTATTAAATATAGTTAACTTCTTTAACAGCTTTTACAATATCATCTATTTGTGGAAGATATAACTCTTCTAATGAACTTGAATATGGCATTGGTACATCTGCACTATTTACCTTGATTATTGGCGCATCTAAATAATCAAAAGCATTTTTTTGGACAATATTAACTATCTCAGAACCTATGCTTGATATTGGCCAGGACTCCTCGACTGTAATAATTCGATTAGTTTTTTTAACTGAATTTATAATTGTTTCTGAGTCAATAGGTCTTAAACTCTGAAGATCTATTACCTCAACATCTAAATCTAATTCATTTTTTAAAATCTTTGCAGCCTCAAGTGATTTTTGTAGCATTATGGAATAAGTTACAATAGTTGTATCAGCGCCTACTTTAGCAATATTTGCTTATCCAAATGGTATTGTAAAGTCATCATCATAGGAAACTTCTCCTTTTAGACCATAAAGAATTTCATTTTCAAGAAATATGACTGGATTTGGATCTCTAATTGCAGCACGTAATAATCCCTTGGCATTTAATGGTGTTGATGGAGCAAGAACTTTAAGGCCAGGAACATGGGAATACCATGAAGAAAAGTCTTGGCTATGTTGAGCTGCAACTTGAGATGCTGCTCCATTAGGTCCTCGAAAAACAATCGGGCAATTAATTTGACCACCAGACATGTATAATGTTTTTGCTGCAGAATTAATAATCTGATCTATTGCTTGCATTGAAAAATTAAAAGTCATAAACTCGACGATAGGAGTTAATCCTTTAAATGCAGCTCCTACTGCAAGACCTGTAAAACCTTGCTCTGAAATAGGTGTATCAATTACTCTTTTTTCACCAAACTCTTCAAGCAAGCCTTGAGTAACCTTGTATGCCCCTTGATATTCAGCAACCTCTTCACCCAGAATGAATACTTTTTTATCTTTTCGCATTTCTTCAGCAATAGTATCCCTAATTGCTTCTCTCATAGAGATATGTTCATTATCAATAATGACATCTTCTTTTACTTGTTGATCTTGACTCTGGTTTAATTCTTTAATTTCTTTACTTTCTTGTTTTTCACCAAGCTCTATTTCGTCTTTTATATTTTTTGACTTTGTTTTTTGTTCTCCTGAAATTAAGGCGATTGGCTTATTGACAGGTATATTAACATCACCCTCTTTGAATAATAATTTTTCAACAAAACCTTCATCAACAGCTTCTACTTCCATAGTAGCTTTATCAGTTTCTATTTCTGCTATTATATCTCCAGCTTTTACCTCTTGTCCTTCGCTTACCAACCACTTGGTTAGATTTCCCTCTGTCATGGTGGGAGACAATGCTGGCATTAAGATTTCAATAGTCATTAAAGATAAACATCCGTATATAATTCTTTATTTTCAGGAAAATTACTTTCCAAAGCAAAATCGGCTGCTGATTTAACTTCTTCAATGATTTCTTTTCCAATTTTTTCTAATTCTTTGTTTGATGCTATTTTCTTTTTTATTATTTCATTTTTTACAACCTCTATTGGATCTGAGTTTTTATATTTTTCTAATTCAGCTTTAGTTCTATATTTTGCAGGATCAGACATTGAGTGACCTCTGTAACGATAAGTTTGAACTTCAAGAATATATGGTCCTTTGCCAGATCTGACATATTCTCCTGCTTTATTAGCTGCTTTAATTACTGAATAAACATTCATTCCATCAACAATCTCGCCCTTAATTCCAAAAGCTTCACCTCTTTTATATAAATCAGAACCAGCGGCAGCTCTGTCTACTGATGTGCCCATACCATATTTATTATTCTCAATTATGTAAAGAGATGGAAGTTTCCACAGGGCGGCTAAATTAAAAGCTTCAAAAACCTGGCCATTATTCATAGCACCATCACCAATATATGTACGACATATATTTTTATCACTATTATATTTATGCGTAAAAGCTATTCCTGTACCGATTGGAACCTGTGCACCAACAATACCATGACCGCCATAAAAATTATTTTCTTTAGAAAACATGTGCATTGACCCACCTTTACCAGCAGAATAACCATTCGCTCTTCCTGTTAATTCTGACATAATTCTTTTTACATCTAAGCCTCTTGCTATCATATGACCATGATCTCTATAAGTTGTTACAACAGAATCATTTTTTTTAATAGTCATCAATACACCGACCACAACAGCTTCTTGACCTATATATAAATGGCAGAACCCACCAATATGACCCATCCCATAAAGTTGAGAGGATCTCTCCTCAAACCTTCTTATTTTGAGCATATTAGAATAAATTTTTAAATGATCTATTTTAGATAATTTTTTCATTTGTAAATTTTTGTAAATTTTTTAATATTAAATTGTAAAGTTTTGTCAATTATTTAATTATTTAATATAATAACCATTTCACTTTTATCAACAAAACCAAGCTTTTTTCTAATCTGCTCATCTAAAAAATCTAAATCAACTGTGTTAGGTTGTAATCTTTTTATTCGGTCAGAGTAATACTCATTCTCGATTTTAAGGTTTGCCAATGTATATTTATGCAAATCGTTTTGCTCTGTTAAATAAAAATACTGAAGCAAACCTCTTTGACCATAAATCAAAAAATAGACCAAATAAATAAAAATAAAAAATGTAATTAAGAAAGAAAAAAATAAAATAATTTTATTTTTTAAAATTACAGATTTATTCATTACAATAATCAACTAACCAGAAACTGATCGTCTCTGTCAATATTTTAAAATAGATCTGCCAGCAAATTTAGCATTTGACCCAATAATCTCTTCTATTCTTAAGAGCTGATTATACTTTGCGGTTCTATCTGTTCGAGAAAGAGAGCCTGTTTTAATTTGACCTGCTGACACAGCAACTGATAAATCAGCTATAGTCGTATCTTCAGTTTCACCTGATCTATGAGATATAATTGATGAATAATTATGTTTTTTTCCAAGGTTTATGGCATCAATAGTTTCAGACAATGTACCAATTTGATTTAATTTTACAAGAATTGCATTGGCTGCCTTTTTTTCAATACCAGTTTTTAATCTTTTAATATTTGTGACAAATAGATCATCTCCAACAAGCTGAATTTTTGAGCCAATTTTTTTAGTTAAATGAATCCAGCCTTCCCAATCATCTTCTGACATTCCATCTTCAATGGAGTATATAGGATAATTATTAGATAAGCTTTCTAAATAATCGACCATTTCATCAGAGGATAAGCTTTTGCCCTCTCCTTTTAATTCATATCTATTATTCTGATAAAACTCAGTTGACGCTACATCTAACGATAAAAGAATATCATTATTAATCTTTAAACCCACTTTTTCTACAGCGATTAATATAATTTCAATCACTTCTGCTGAACTACTAACATTAGGAGCAAATCCCCCTTCGTCACCCACATTAGTATTAAGGTCTTTTGACTTTAAAATAGACTTTAAAGAATGAAATATTTCACAACCATATCTTAGAGCTTCTGAAAATGTTGGGGCCCCTACAGGAGCGATCATAAATTCCTGAATATCCACGTCATTATCTGCATGTGAACCACCATTTATAATATTCATCATTGGGACAGGTAATAAAAAATCTTGAGTTTCATTAATGTAAGAAAAAAAATTTTTAGAAGAATAGTTAGCTAAACTTTTAGCAAAACTTAAACTAGCGGCAAGAGTAGCATTTGCTCCAATATTAGATTTATTTTCTGTTGCATCTAAGGCTAACAAATTCTCATCAAAAGATCTATAGTCCTCAAACTCTCTATTTATTACATTATTTTTAACTAATGTATTAATATTTTGAATAGCTTTTTTAACACCTTTCCCATGATATCTTCCTTTATCTCCATCTCTTAATTCTAAAGCCTCATGTATACCAGTGGACGCACCACTAGGAACAGAAGCTCTTCCTAAAGAACCATCAAATAGCTCTACATCACATTCAACTGTAGGATTTCCTCTGCTGTCTAAAATTTCTCTTGCAAAAATATTTTTAATCTTTTCCATTTCTACCTTTCTTAAAAAAAATTTGTAATCAAATAAGATTTATTTTTTTGAAATCGCATCAAAATCAATAAGTCTTGAAATTAAATTTTCTAAATTATCTATATTAAGCATATTTGGTCCATCACTAGGTGCGTTTTCAGGATTGTCATGCGTTTCAATAAAAATACCTGCCACACCTATAGAAGCAGCTGCTATTGAGAGAGAAGCTACAAATTCTTTATTTCCACCGCTTTTTTCACCTAACCCTCCAGGTTCTTGAACAGAATGAGTAGCATCAAATATTACTGGGTATAAATGTTTCTTCATAATATCTAAGGCCTTAAAATCATTAACTAAATTATTATAACCAAAAGAGGTTCCTCTTTCAGTAATCATAATTTTAGTATTTCCAGTACTTTCAATTTTTTTATAAATATTAACAATTTCATAAGGAGATAAAAATTGACCTTTTTTTACATTAACAATCTTATTTGTCTTACCCGCAGAAATTAATAAATCTGTTTGTCTACATAGAAATGCTGGTATTTGCAGTATATCAACAGATTCAGATTTAGAAAAAAACTCACACTGCTGCTCATTATGTACATCTGTTACGATTGGACATCCAAATGTAGATTTAATTTTATTAAAAATAATTTCAGCTTCATAGATAGAAATACCCCTACTGCTATTAATACTAGATCTATTTGCTTTATCAAAGCTTGATTTAAATACAAAATTAATATTTTGTTTTTGACAAATTTTAACAATTTTTTCCGCCATCATTAATGAATGTTTTTCACTTTCAATTACGCATGGTCCTGCTATTAAAATAAATTGATTATTATTTGATATTTCAAAGTTTGCTAATTTGATATTAATCATTTCATACAATGTTTTATAAATGACGAAAATAAAGGATGAGGAGCTAAAGGTCTAGATTTTAATTCAGGATGATACTGAACACCGATAAACCACTTATGATTAACACTTTCTATAACTTCAGGAAGAATATTATCTGGCGACATTCCTGAAAAAATAAATCCCTTGTCTGCAAAACCGTTGGTTAGTGATAAATCTACTTCATATCTATGTCTATGCCTCTCATAAATCTCAGATTTGTTGTAAATTTTACTAATTTTGCTTTCAGGTTTTAATTTAGCCTTATAAGAACCGAGTCTCATAGTTCCACCTTTGTCACTACTCATATGTCTTTTTTCAATTTTTTTATCATTATTCCATTCAGTCATGAGGCTAATAACAGGATTTTTGGAAGTTTTAAATTCTGTAGAATTTGAATCTGTAAATCCTAAAACATTTCTAGATATTTCTATAACACTTAACTGCATACCTAAGCAGATTCCAAAAAAAGGTATATTATTCTCTCTAGCAAATTTTATTGCTTTTATTTTTCCCTCTATGCCTCGATAACCAAATCCTCCTGGAATCAAAACTCCATCTACACCCTGCAATTCTAAGATTAATTGCTTAGTTTCAATTTTTTCAGCATTTATCCATTTTATTTCTACTTTAACATCGTTTTCTATGCCACCATGTGTCAATGCCTCAATCAAAGATTTGTAACTATCTTTTAGATTGGTATATTTGCCAACAATTCCAATACGCACAGTGTTTTGTAAATTATTAATTTTGTCTGTTAACCTCTTCCAATCTTCAAAATTAATTGGGTATTTAGACGTATCATAACCTAAATGCTCTAACAAAACTCTATCGAGTCCCTCTTTGGAATAAATAGAAGGTACTTCATAAATAGAGCTTGCATTTAAAGCTGGAATTACAGAATCTTTTTTTACATTACAAAAAAGAGAAATTTTTTCTAAGGAGTCTTCATCAATTTCTTTTTCACATCTGCACATTATTATATCTGGCTGAATACCAGAGTTTAATAATTCTTTTACTGAATGTTGAGTGGGTTTGGTTTTTAATTCACCAGCTGAACTCAAATATGGAACATATGTTATATGTATTAATGCTGATGAAATATTTTTATCATTCCTTATTTGTCTTATAGCTTCTAGAAAAGGAAGTGATTCAATATCACCGACAGTTCCTCCTATTTCATAGATTACAATATCTTCATCTTCAAAATAACTATTAATGAAAAGTTTTATTTCATCTGTTACATGAGGTATAACTTGAATTGTAGCGCCTAAATAATCTCCTTTTCGCTCTTTTTTTAAAACATTCGAATAAATTCTTCCTGAAGATGTGCTATCAGTTTTTTTTGCAGATCTATTTGTAAATCTCTCGTAATGTCCAAGATCAAGATCCGTTTCTGCCCCATCATCAGTTACAAACACTTCACCATGCTGATATGGGCTCATAGTTCCAGGGTCTACATTAAGATATGGATCTAATTTTCTAATTCTTACTTTAAAATTTCTTTGTTGCAAAAGAGAGGCAACAGCCGCTGATGCGATACCTTTTCCAAGTGATGAGGCTACTCCGCCCGTAATAAATACATAATGCATTACGGATAACCCTGATACAGAAATGGATTTTTAGATCAAGATAATAATATTAATTGTTTTCAGGAATAACAGGCTCTTTTGAAGTTTCGGCCTCAGAATTAATAGAAGGAAGAGATTCCAAAACATTTCTTTCAGATCCAACAGAAGCTACTACAGTTAAAATAATACTCATAACCATAAAAAAGGTTGCTGTTATGGCAGTAAGCCTAGATAATAGACTGGCTGATCCTCTAGCAGACATCATCCCCCCGAGACCACCACTATTACCACCTAGACCCAATCCTTCATTGTCACTTCCTTGAAGTAATACTAAAATTACAAGTAAAATTGCTAAAATCAACTGGATAATGATTAACGTTAACATGAAAACCTTATATGTATTAAGTTATATAAATCAAGATATTAATCTATGATAATCTTAGAGAATTCTTCATATTTTAGTGAAGCACCACCAACTAATGCTCCATCTACGCAAGTTAATGATACAATGTCATTAGCGTTATTTGCCTTTACTGATCCTCCATATAGAACTTTATAATCATTAAATCTTTTATTGTATTTTTTGATAAATTCATGAGTTGTATTAATTTCTTCAATTGATGGCGTTAAGCCAGTTCCTATAGCCCATACAGGTTCATAAGCAATAATAGTGTTATTTGCATTCGAAGAATTAGGAACTCCTTCATTTAATTGTTTAGTCAAAACTTCATTTGTTTGACCATTTTCTTTTTCTTCTAGAGTTTCACCAACACAAATTATTGGCACTATATAGTTGTTTATTAATTGAATAGATTTTGAATAAACATCAGCGTTATTTTCATAATAAATTAGTCTTCTTTCAGAATGACCAACAATACAAAAATCAATTTTTAACTCAGTAAGTGATTTACACGACACCTCACCTGTAAAAGCCCCTTCACTGTACTGAGAAACATTTTGGGCACCTACATAAAAATTATTTTTTTTTTTATTAACTTTATCTAAATGTATTGAAGTTGGGCATATTACTATGCATCTTGATTTATCATCTAATAACTTAAGACCATCAAAATATTGATCGATAAAGTTAAAATCTCCATTTAATTTCCAATTTGCTACAAAAAATGATGAAAAACTATCTAAATTGATCATAATTATTTCCCTTATAGAAACTATTATTATAGAAGCAACTATATTTATGTTTAGAACCTTAGGAAAATCAAAAATCTCTCTTATATTAGCCATACTATTTGGAATAAGTTTGTTTTTAATGAGAGGTGGAGATAGATATTCTGGATTGTTTGATTCCGATAACGTTGTAGCCAAAGTGTCAGGCACACCAATCTCTACTTCAAAGTTTCTAAGAGTTATGCAAATGAATGTTAATCAATACAGTCAAATGTTTGGTAGACCTCTAACTCCTGAAGAAATTCAAACATTTCAAATACATTCAATGGCACTTGGTGGTCTTGTTAATAATGCTGTTTTTGAAAATGAATTTGATTCAAATAAATTTATAGTTGATGAGACTGTTGTTGCATTTGAAACTAAGAAAAGATTTCCCAACCTTTACAAAAAAAATAATAAAATTAATGAACTGGCCTTAAATTCATTTCTCTCTAAACAAAATTTAAAAATAGATGATTTGGTTAAAATAATTGATTATGAGGTAAGGGCTAGGGTTTTTGACAAATTATTCTTTCAGATAAATTATCCTAATAAAATAAACAATACCTTAGATAAACATGACAATCATATCAGAAATATTGATTTAATTAATTTTAATATAAATGATTTTGATTTACCTAATTTAAATGACTTAGATATCTCTATTAATAATAATGAGATTGTAGATTTCTTTAATCAAAATATTAACTTATATATTAATCCAGAAAAGAGAGACATATCATATATATTGATTAATAAAAACGATTATACTAATCAATTTACACCCTCTGATAGTCAAATTGAAAATTATTATAGTAATAATAAAAATTTATATTTAGAGACTGAAAAAAGAGATTTTATTCAATTCAATTTTAAAAATATAGATGAGGCTTCTGGATTTAAAAGTAATATAAGCTCGTTTAACTACGATGAGATAATTAAATTTGCAAAAAAAAATAATATCGTATTTAATAATTTCTCAAAAGTTTCAGATAATGATGTATTAAAAGATTTAGCAGATGTAATCTTTAATTTATCAAAAAAACAAATTTCTGAAATTGTTGAAACCCCACTTGCAAAACATATAGTTATAATTAACAATGTATACCCAGAGACTCAAAAAACTATTGAGCAGGTAAGAAAAGAAATATCCAATACATTGCTAGATGTTGAGGTTGGTAGCTATATTTTAGATTTAAAAAATAAAATTAGCCAACAAATTCTTGATGGATTGTCACTAAATGAAATTGCTATTGATAACGCACTTAATATTTCAATAATTAAAAGAGCAGAAAAATTAAATAATAACCTTGAAAAAGATTTAATTCAAAGTGAAGTTATTTCTAGTGGTTTTTCTATTAATAAAGATTTTGTTAGTGATATTATCGATATTGACAATGAAAGAGCAGTAATTATTAATGTTGAACAGATTGTAAATGAAAAGCCTTTTGATCTTCAAGAAGTTTTTGATACCGTCTCAAGTGATTGGATAAAATCTCTAAAAATTAAAAGTTTAGAAGACAAAGTTGATGAAATATCTAATACCACAAAGTCAATTAGTGATATTGCAGAATTTACTGATGTTAATATAAATAATATTGATATTAAAATAGATAATATAGATTATCCTTTATCTTTAAAAAATAATGTTTTTTCAAATAAAATAAAACAAATATCTATCACAATTGCAGGTGATGAGATTTATATAAGTGATATAAATAAAATTTTCTTTCCAGAAATTGTTGAAGAAAATAAAAACATTTTAATGACATCTGAATTAAGAAGTAATTTTGGAGCTGAAATAATTAAAAATAAAAATATATCAACTAATGACAATCTAATTCAGGCTTTAATTAGCCAGTATTAATGTTGGAAATAAAAAAAAAATTTATTGAAGGGCTTAAAAAAAAAGAACCTCAAATTCTCATAAAAAATTTAAATGCAGATGTTGAGACACCAATTTCTTGCTTACTTAAATTAAAAAAAAATCAAAAATACTCTTTTTTATTAGAATCAGTTGAAGGAGGAAGTCAAAGAGGAAGGTATTCACTACTAGGTTGCGACCCAGATATTGTCTGGAAGGTAAGTAAAAATATCGCATCAATAAAATACTATAATAAAAATTATAAATATAAAGTGTCTGAAGAACCAATTCAATCTCTTAAAGATTTAATAGAAATTTCAAAATTTGATAAAGGCAACATAGATACCCCTTACCCTATTCTAGTTGGTTATTTAGGTTATCCAATGATAAAATATATGGAAAAAATTAATTTAATGAATAAAGACACTATTAATATTCCTGAATCAATTTTAATAAGACCTAAAATAGTAACTGTATTTGATAATATTAAAGATAATATATCAGTCATGACAGCTGTTTATCCAAGTGAAGATAAAAATTTTGAGAATATTTATGATCAGACTCAAGAACTATTGGATACGAAGGTAAGTCAACTTAAAGAAAGCCTTATACAAGTAAAAACTAAACAAATAGAGTCTGACCTAAACTTTAAATCAAACTGCTCCAAAGAAGAATATTTTTCAATAATTGCAAAAGCAAAAGAATACATTGGTAAAGGTGACATTTTTCAAGTTGTTACCTCTCAACGTTTTGAAACAAAATATGATCTAGAAGCAACAAGTTTATATAGATCACTTAGAAGATTAAATCCGTCTCCATATTTAGTAAATTTAAATTTTAATGACATTGGTCTCGTTGCATCAAGCCCAGAGTTACTTGTTCAATTAAGAAATGGTAAAGTAACCATAAGACCCATAGCTGGCACACGTAAAAGGGGGGAAAATACAAATGAAGATTTAGAGCTATCAAAAGATCTACTTGCAGATAAAAAAGAGCTTGCTGAACACTTAATGCTTTTAGATTTAGGTAGAAATGATGTTGGAAGAGTTGCTAAAAATAAATCAGTTAAAGTTACTGAAAAAATGATTATCGAATATTATTCTCACGTAATGCATATTGTTTCAAATGTTGAAGGAGAAATTGATAAAAAATATAATGCTGTAGATGCTTTAAAAGCAGGCTTTCCAGCAGGAACGGTTTCGGGTGCTCCAAAAATTCGTGCAATGGAAATAATTGAAGAACTTGAGAATTTGAACAGAAGTTTCTATGGTGGATGTATGGGCTATTTCGACTCAAATGGAGATATGGATACATGTATAAGCTTAAGAAGTGGCTTAGTTAAAAATAATAAACTATATATCCAAGCTGGTGGAGGTGTAGTTTATGATTCTAATCCTGAAGACGAATACCAGGAAACAATTAATAAGGCTGGAGCTTTAATGGCTGCTGCTAAAGATTCTTATAAGTATAATTAATGATACTCTTAATCGATAATTATGATAGCTTTACTTATAATGTAAAGCATTATCTCAATGAAATAGGGGCAGAGGTAGAAATATACAGGAACGACAGAATAACGATCAAAGAGATTAAAGAAATCAACCCTAAGGCAATTGTATTATCTCCAGGTCCGTGCACACCAAATGAAGCAGGTATCTGTCTAAAAATAATTGAAAACTTTAAAAACACATTTCCAATTTTAGGTATTTGTTTGGGTCATCAATCTATTGGTCAGGCATTTGGAGGAAAAATAATAAAATGTGATGAAATTATGCATGGTAAAATTGATTTTATGAAACACTTTAATCATGAAATATTTAAAAATATTGAAAATAATTTTTTAGCAACAAGATATCATTCCTTAATTATAGATAGAGATACATTATCAAAAGATTTTATTATAACAGCAGAAACAAATAATAAAATAATTATGGGAATAGCTCATTCACAGCTACCTATTTATGGTTTTCAGTTTCATCCTGAAAGTATAGGAACTGAAATTGGAAAAGATTTATTAAAAAATTTTTTAACCTTAATAAAATATGGAAATTAACAATATAAAAAATAAATTATTTTCTCAAAATAATTTAACTGCTGAAGAGTCATTTTCTCTTTTTGGAGAAATTATGAATGGAAAATTAAATGAAATAGATACATCGGCTATTTTAATTTCATTAAAGATTAAGGGTGAAACTAAAGATGAAATATTAGGTGCAACTAAAATTATGAGATCTAAGTCCTTGAAAATTTCTTCCTCAGCTAATATCGTTGACACTTGCGGTACTGGCGGTGATATGTCTAACACTTTAAATATATCTACTGCTGCTTCTTTGGTTGCAGCAAGTTGTGGAGTAGCAATTGCAAAACATGGAAATAAATCGGTAAGCTCAAAATCAGGATCTGCAGATATGCTTCAGAACATTGGATATAAATTTTCTGATGATCCAAAAAAATTAGAAGAGCAATTAAAAAATAATAATTTTTGTTTCATGTTTGCTCAATATCATCATTCAGCAATGAAGCATGTAAGTAGTGTAAGAAAAACTTTAGGAACAAGGACAATTTTTAATCTCTTAGGTCCATTAACAAATCCTGCTAACGCAAAAAATCAACTCTTAGGTGTTTATGACAAAAAATGGATTAATACTCATTGTGAAGTTTTAAATGAATTAGGATCAAATAAAGTAATGATTGTTCATGGATTTGATGGATTAGATGAAATTACTCTTAGTCAAAATACTTATATCTGTGAGTTAAAAGATAAACACATACAAAATTATAATTTTGATCCACGTGATATTGGTTATGATTATATTTCTCTTGAAGATATAAAAGGTGGTGACCCTAAATATAATGCTGAATGTTTTATGAAAATGATTAATGGAAAATATGATCAATTTCAAAAAATTGTTGAGATTAATGCAGGCGCAGCAGTATATCTATCTGGTAAAGCCAGCAACATAAAAGAAGGAGCTTTAATTGCTCAAAAATCAATTACTGAAGGCAAAACAAAGAATTTTATATCAAGTATAACTAATGAATAATATTTTAAAAAAAATTTGCGAAGATAAAAAATTAGAAATAGAAATATTAAAAAATAAATGTTCATTAAATTCTCTTAAGAAACTTTTATCAGATAAAATAATAAAAAGAGACTTTAAGAGTGACATTGTAAATTCAAGTATTGAGAGAAAAAATTTTATTATTGGTGAAATAAAAAAATCAAGTCCAAGTGCAGGAGAAATTATTAATAGTTATGAGCCTGTAGAAATTGCTAAAATATATGAACGAGCTGGAATTAAAGCTATTTCGATTTTAACTGAAAAAAATTATTTTAAAGGAGAGATAGATCATTTATCTTTTATCAAACAAAATACAAATATACCAATTTTAAGAAAAGATTTTATAATTGATGAATATCAACTTTATGAGAGTAAAGTTTACCAAGCTGATGTAGTTTTATTAATTGTTTCAATATTAAGTGATGATCAATTAAATAAATTCTTAGAAATTGCTAATGATCTAAATTTAGATTGTATTATTGAGACACATGATGAAAGTGAAATAAAAAGAGCTTTAAAGCTAAATTATCCTATTCTAGGTATAAACAATAGAAATTTAAAAAATCTTAAAACTGATATTAATAATTCTGCTGACTTATTTAGAAGTATTAGTAAAGATTATACTGTAATTGCAGAAAGTGGAATTAAATCATCAGCTGATATTAAAATGTATAATGACCTTGGCATTTTTAACTTTCTTATTGGTGAGTCAATTCTAAAATCAAATAATTATTCAACTTTTATTAAAGAATTATTAAATCATGGTTAGTCACTTAGATAAAAAAAAAAGCCCTATTATGGTTGATGTAGGAGGTAAAAATATTACTCAAAGAATAGCTGAAGCTGAAGGAGAGGTAATATTTGACAAAAATAGTTTTAAAAAAATTGAAAGTTTAAAATCAAAAAAAGGAAGTATCAAAAACATAGCTATACTAGCTGGAATCATGGGGGCAAAAGAAACATCTAAATTAATTCCCCTGTGTCATAATATTCCAATAGACGCAGTTACTATAGAAATAATTAAAAACATAAAAAAAAATTCAATGAAGGTTAGGGCAATAGTTAAAACTAGCTCAAAAACTGGTGTTGAGATGGAAGCTTTGACTGCTTTTACTATTAGTTGTTTGACAATTTATGATATGTGCAAATACTTAAATAAATCAATTAAAATCGCTAATATAAAGCTAATTTCGAAAAAAGGCGGTAAATCAGGATTTTTAAAGATTTAAATCTATTTTAAGATAATTGTTGTAATTTTCCAAAAGAGAACATATATAGAACATATGTTAACTAAAAAACAAAAAGAGCTATTTGTTTATCTAAGTGATTATATATCTTCAAACGACATTTCTCCTTCTTTTGAGGAAATGAAAAATGCCGTTAATTTAAAATCTAAATCAGGAATTCACAGATTAATTACAAGTTTAGAGCAAAGAGGCTATATCAAGCGCTTAAAGCACAAAGCTAGAGCAATGGAAATAACTAAAGAACTTCCAAATATTAATTCTGTTATTATTAATTCCGAAGAAAACTTCTTAAACATACCTCTAGTTGGCTCAATAGCAGCCGGTGAAGCAATTGAAGCTATAAGTTCATCGGACTCAATGATTTCAGTACCTAAATCACTTGTCACAAAGCACTCCACATATTTTGGCTTAAAAGTTAGAGGATTATCAATGATTGATGAAGGTATTTTTGATGGAGATATAGCTATTATAAAAAAAACTACCTCTGCTGAAAATGGCAAAATAGCTGCAGTGTTAACCTTAAACAATGAAATAACTCTTAAAAAAATTAAAATGACTAATCAAAAAATTTATCTAATACCTGCAAATAAAGCATATGATATCAAAGAACATGATATTGGAGATGTGCAAATTCAAGGTACTTTATCTGGCATTATAAGAAAATATAATTAATAGTCAT
>ERZ1046876.1318-NODE-1318-length-16493-cov-6.400961_pt1 | contig 16493 bp, 15 predicted proteins | sample MGYA00383094_ERZ1046876 | MGnify/ENA primary metagenome ERZ1046876 (study PRJEB29581, sample SAMEA5548364) | metagenome | biome: marine; feature: coastal; material: water | depth 50 m | study: Short-term variability in the microbial, nano- and picoplankton...
GGCACTATCTTGGCGCACATGAGTACATTTCTGTAAAAAAGTTAAGCAAGAAACACCAAGAAATCCGGCTCCGGTGGCACCAACCATTAAAGCGATATTATCCTTTGATTCAGCCCAGAGAAAGCCAATCGCAATACCGGGTAGTACAGCATGCGAAAGTGTGTCCCCAAAAAGAGAAAGTTTTCGGGTCACGACATAACTCCCGATTAAGCCACATGAAATTCCTATTAGAGTTGATCCGAGCACAACAATTTGAACGGATGTATCCTGAAGGAGAAAAAATCTCGCTGTGCGTTCCCAGAATTTTTCCTCACCTTGCATACCAACTTGTTTCGCCATAAGCTCGGGTATTCCAATGGCTAGTAAGGCTACCAAAAGAAGTAGGCCGGGGCATAATTTTAGAAATATTCGCACCGGTTATGTTTGTCGCTTAATTTTACTATTATTCACCGATGGTTTTTGCTGCCTCAATTTCTGGTTGCTTCGCCGCCTGAGAGGCCATTTCTGAGAATACAGTCAGGCGGCCACCATATGTTTTTTGGAGCAGTTCTTCGGTGAATACTTTGGGGGTGGGGCCGTAGGCAATTTTCCTCATGTTCAACAGGAGTAAATGATCAAAGTAATTTTTGGCTGTTGCTAAATCATGATGTACAATAACCAAAGTTTTCCCACTTTGTTGCATACTTTTAAGAATGGACACGATTGTTTTCTCGGTAACGGCATCCACTCCAACAAAGGGTTCGTCCATTAGATAAATGGAACTTTCCTGGGCTAGAGCCCGAGCTAAAAAAACACGCTGCTGTTGTCCGCCTGAAAGGTTACCAATTTGACGGTTTCCATAGGATAGCATGTCTACTTTTTCTAGACACTCATGAGCCATTTTTTTATCAGCTTTACTAATCCTACCAAACCACCCTAAATGACCATATCTCCCCATGAGGACAACATCCATTACGGTCACTGGGAATTCCCAGTCTACCGATTCTCTTTGAGGTACATATCCTATATGCTTTGTGCCGGCTTTTGGGCTTTTCCCTAAAATTTTAACAAAGCCACCATTCGGTCGAACCATATTCATGATGGATTTGATCAAGGTTGATTTGCCTGCCCCGTTCGGGCCGATGACTCCGACTAGAGACCCCGCTTCAATTTCAAGGTCAACCCCGTATAAAACTGGTTTTCGCTGATACGAAACAGTAAGGTCATGGACCTGAATAGGGTAGGGGAGAGAATTCATAATTAGTTAGGGTTCAAGCCATTCACAATCGCTTCTGTATTGTAAATCATCATTCCTGGCCATGTTGAAAGCGAATATTCTTGGCCATTGGGTCCAGTGACCGTGTCTTGGGAGGACCCTAGGGCGTCAGAAAAGAGGGGTTTCCCTATCTTGACTTTTGCTTCTCGTGCAATTTCTTGAATTGCTTTTGGGTTCACGCTGCTTTCGACAAATATGCATGGTATATTATGATTTTTAATAAAATCTACAAGGTTCGCCCGATCTCCAAGTCCAGCTTCAGTAGCTGTAGAAATTCCCTGTAGAGCAATCACTTCAAGATGAAAAAAGTTTCCGAAGTACTGAAAGGCGTCATGACTAGTTATAAGCTTTCTTTTGTTAAGAGGAATTTTGGTAAGAGCCGTAGAAGCAAACTCTTGAATTTCTTTATATTGGCGAGAGATCTCTTTTGCTCTTGCTTCGATTAAAGCCGAGTCATCAGGCATTAATACAGCCAAGTGCCGGGAAAGGCCCATCAGGCATTGTGTCCATATTTTCGGATCAAACCAAATGTGAGGATCGAAATGCCCATCTTCTTCATCTGATGCTAGAAGAAAACTTGGATCGATAGGCGAATGAATGGGGTAAGTTTTGTCTTTTGTTAATGCTGCTTGGTTGAAGGCGGAAGCTAGTTTTCCTTCAAATTTAAGACCATGGTAGATAATTGCATCAGCGGTACTCAAAGACATGATGTCATGGGCCGTAGGTTTATACAGATGCGGGTCAACACCAGGGCCCATCATGGAGCGAATATTGCAGCGATCTCCCGCGAGTTGATTAACTAAGTCAGTAATCTGAGTAGTCGTAGTTACAATGTTCAGGCGAGAAGCTAAGTTGTGATCTTGTTTGTGATCTTGCCTGGAATTCTCGCTGCAACCAAGCTGACATGTAAAAAAAAAACCCAATAAGAGCACGGTTTTTAAATGATTATTACCTTCTGATTTTTTCATAGTCCTTAGGTTTATTTTATTGATGAAGCAAAATATATACTTTGATTAATCAAAATAGTAAAGTAGAATTATCTTGTGTCAACTTTCGATAAGTCTAAGAAATATTTTTGTGCCATCTCCAACCGTTGAAAACTATTTAAAGCAAATCCTTATGGTAACCTTGGAAGAAAATGGATCTAAGGTAGCAATGGGTAAAGTTTCGGCTGAACTGGCAGTAACTCCAGGAACAGCCACTTCAATGGTGAAAAATATGGAACGTGATGGGTGGCTGAAGTATTATCCACGGCAGGGTGTTTCATTAACACGGAAAGGAAAAAAGGTTGCGATGAATATGCTTCGGCGTCACCGATTATTGGAGACATTTCTTGTTGAAACATTAGGCTTAGATTGGAGTGAAATTCATATTGAAGCAGAAGAATTAGAGCATGCAATTTCTGAAAAAGTCCTTGAAAAACTTGATGAATTTCTAGGGAGTCCGAGGTATGATCCACATGGGCACCCTATTCCCAGCAAAGGAGGAACCATACAGCGTCCAAGTTCTCAAACATTACAAAACTGTGATGCGGGGATCACTGTGCGTGTCGAATCGATTTTAGATCAGGACAGTGATTTTCTGAAATTTGCTCGTGAAAAAGAATTATTACCCGGTAAAGCAGTATCGGTAATAAAATCTGAAAAATTGGCCGACGTAATCACCTTGAAGATTGACGGCAGGGATCCATTTTCTATCGGTTTTCGCTCAGCGGAGAAAATACTTGTCGTCTAGGAAGACTAAAGTTTGGATTATATTTTTAAAAAAGGTTGCATTCTTCACCTTGCTTACCAAGTAATTAATTTTTCTTTTATCTTTAAAATACCCAACCCCGTTATCCATTAATTATGTCAAGATTCGTTACCTTATTCACCGGTCAGTGGGCTGATTTAACTCTTCCTGATCTTGCTGCTCAAGCCTCCGCAATGGGGTACGATGGACTCGAGCTTGCTTGCTGGGGAGATCATTTCGATGTCGATAAGGCTGCTATTTCAAAAAAATACTGCCAAGAGCGATGGGAGATTCTTGCAGACCATGGTTTAACGGCCTTTGCCATTTCTAGCCATTTGGTTGGTCAGGCAGTATGTGATTTGATTGATGAAAGGCATAAATCTATTTTACCCCCTGATGTTTAGGGCGAGGGAGACCCTGAAAAAGTCCGTAAGCGAGCCGCCCGCAAGCTTGCGAAAACCGCGAAAGCCTGCCGGAATTTTGTCAATGCCAAGCCAGGGCGAGCAAAAAAAGATGACTTTCCCGCTGTGGTTAATGGATTTACTGGCTCAAGTATATGGCACTCTATCTATGCCTTTCCTCCCACTGATCAAGCTTATTGGGACAAAGGTTATGCAGACTTTGCGAAAAGATTTGGGCCTATTTTGGAAGAGTTTGAAAAACAGAATGTAAATTTTGCCTTGGAAGTTCATCCTACAGAAATTGCCTTTGATATTGCCAGCGCAGAGCGGGCATTGGCTGCGGTCAAGGGTCATAAAAGATTTGGTTTTAACTATGACCCTTCGCACCTTGGCTACCAAGGTGTTGATTATGTTAAATTCATTCGGACTTTTTCAGATCGTATATATCACGCCCACATGAAGGACGCTTGGTGGGGCCATGGGGATGGAACCGTTGGCGTTTTTGGAGGTCATACTACTTTTGCGGATCCACGTCGCCAATGGGATTTTCGCTCGGTTGGTCGGGGTGATGTAAATTTTGAGGAAATCATTGTAGCCCTGAATGACATTGGGTATCGAGGGCCACTTTCTGTGGAATGGGAAGATAGTCGCATGGATCGCTTGCATGGCGCGAAAGAATCCTGTGAATTTGTAAAAGACCTAGATTTCGAGTCTAACCAAATTGCCTTTGATTCAGCTTTTGATAAGGAAAACCAGTAAAGATATGAAAAGAAAATTGCGTATGGGTATGGTCGGTGGAGGCCGAGGTGCATTTATAGGAGGGGTACATCGTAGGGCTGCGGCCTTGGATGGAAATATTGAATTGGTTGCTGGAGCATTTTCCTCGGATCCAAAAAAATCGGCACTTTCTGGAAAAGACTTTTATTTAGATTCTTCCAGGGTGTATGGTTCTTATCAAGAAATGGCAGATAAAGAGAAGGCTTTGCCAGAAGGAGAGCGAATTGATTTCGTAACCATTGTCGTTCAGAATTATTTGCATTTTGAGGTAGCCAAAACTTTTCTGGAAGCTGGGTTTAATGTTATTTGTGACAAACCAGTTACTTATGACTTGGCTCAGGCTAGAGAACTCCGGAAAATCATAAACAAAACCAAAAAAGTTTTTGCTTTAACCCACAATTACACTGGTTACCCCATGGTCAAGCTTGCCAAGCAAATGGTTCGAAAAGGTGAGCTCGGAAAGATCATTAAGGTAGTCTGCGAGTACCCGCAGGGATATGCCATTACTGCGTTGACCGGGGAAGATAAAGCCATTTCCAATTGGCGGGCAAATCCAGAAATTGCAGGAATTTCAAATTGCATGGGTGATATCGGTACCCATGCTGAGAACCTTGTTCATTACATTACTGGTCTAGAAATTGACAAAATGTGTGCAGATCTTTCTGTGAATATTCCCGGTCGTAAACTCGATGATGACGGCAATGTTCTAATCCGATTCAAAGGGGGTGCACGGGGAATCATTTATGCGTCTCAAGTGTCCAATGGAGATGAAAATGATTTGAATATACGGGTTTACGGAACAAAAAAGTCTCTCGAATGGCATCAGGAGGATCCCAATGATTTGCTCGTAAAAGATGCTCGTAGTCCAAGGCAAGTGTATCGACGAGGCAATAATTATGTTACTGGAGCGGCAGCCGAACATACTCGTATTCCTTTTGGGCACCCCGAGGGTTTTATCGAAGCCTTTGCCAATGTCTATAACTGTGCTTCGGTAGCGATTCGTGACCAGCTGGCTGGAAAATACCCTAGGAAATCAGGTTATGATTTTCCTGACATTCGGGATGGTTTGATTGGTATGGCTTTTATCGAGACTGTGGTTAAAAGTTCTAGTTCCAATGAAAAGTGGACTAAATTCCCTTCTATTCCCAAGTAATTTTTATGAGTATTAAGATAGGAGTTATTGGTGCCGGCGGCATGCTTCAATATCATGCAGCAGGCTTTAAGGCAGCAGGCGCAGAATTGCTCGCAGTATGCGACATGAACCAAGCGTCTGGTCAAGCAGCAGCAGATCTTTATGGGATTCCTCATGTTTATTCTGATTCGCAGAAGATGTTGGATGAACTCAGCAATCTTGATGCTGTCAGTATCATCACACCAAATCGTACACACAGGCCCTTGGCTATACAGGTCCTGAATGCGGGAAGGCATGTTTTCTGCGAAAAACCACCAGCTCTTTCAGCCCCCGAAGTGGCTGAGATGAAAAAGGCAGCCGAAAAGTCCGGTAAGATTTTGATGTTTAATTTCAATAATCGGGCACGCCCTGAATCTTATGCACTCCGAGATTATATTAAAGCCGGTGAAGTGGGGCGTATTAATTCAGCCCAGGCCAAATGGATCCGCCGTACTGGTATTCCAGGGTTTGGGGGATGGTTTACCAACAAAGAACTCTCAGGTGGAGGTCCTTTGATTGATCTACTGCACATGGTGGATCTGGCAATGTTTTATATGGACTATCCCCAGCCTACCTGTGTGCTTGCCCAAACATTCAATGACTTCATTGAAGATAAAAGTTTTAAAGGCCCTTGGGGAATACCCGATGTGCAAGATGGAATCACAGATGTGGAAAGTGCAGCCCATGGTTTTGTTCGTTTCGAAACCGGCCAAGTTTTAAATTTCCAGGTATCCTGGGCGGAGATGAACAAAAGAGAAGAAGTTTCAGTTACCTTTCAGGGACAAAAAGCAGGGGGAATGATTCGTCGCTTATTTGGTTCAGATGGTCTCGATGAAACTGCTATAGATGATTGTGAGTTGTACGTTCAGGAACATGGCAGGTCTGTTAACCGGTCTATCCTAACCGATGAAAGTGAGGATATGGGGCGAATAAGGTCTGCAGAAAATTTTGTACGTGCCATTAATGGGGAAGAAAGTCCCCTCAATACACCTGATCAAGCCCTCAAACTCATGAGGATTATCGACGCCACATACGAATCTGCAAAGACGGGTCGACCCATTGATATCGCTTGAGGCTTGCAAGAAGTCACAGATTTAGCATCATATTCACCTTATCCTATGGGCAAACAATACAACAAACGAATTAAAAGAAGACGCCGCACTGCTTATTTGGCTCGCCAAAAGGCTGCATTGCTTACACAGAAAGCCAGTGCAGGCAAGAAGACGGTCAAGGCAACAGCAGCCAAAGCTAAGCCTGCAACTCGAAAAAAAGCAGCCACAAAAGCAGCCACAAAACCTGCTCCTAAGGCAGTTAAAAAGGAAGTGGCTGAAAAAGCTAATCCCGATGATGTTTTGGGACCAGACGAAGCTGCAGCGAAAGCTCCAGCTAAGAAAAAGCCTGCTGATTCTGCTGAAAAGTGAAGGTGAGGTGGGGTTAAATCTGTGATTTCTCCCAACCAATTTCTTTTTTTTCTTTCCTTTTTTTTGCCCTGTTCTTCCTGGGCTGAGTCTCGGGTAAATCTTGTTACCCACTCCTTTTTTACTCACTATGATTTTGTTCGTGTGAGTGAATACATCACTGGAAAAGAGAACACCAGTGGGCGAGCTATTTTAAGGACGCATGATGGAAAAAGGGATGGACTGTATTTATTGGTAGATCTTGGATTTAAAGAAAAAAATACCCCTTTCCGACCTAAACCACACAAGTTACAACTTCAGATTCTTGATTCTCAATCTCTAGATCCTGTTACTTACTCTTTTGTACTTTCTGAGCAAGCGGTTACCAACGGAGAAGTTTGGCTAGGTCTTACAGGCGAGGATTGGCCAACCCCCAAGAAAAAAATAATGGCGTGGCACATTTCTATCGAAGCGGAAGATGATTCAATATTGACCAATAACCAGAGTTATCTTTGGTCGCACAAGAAATAAATAAAGGAAGCCCGCAAACCTGGAATATATTGGAGGGCCATGGGTTTACTACATTAAGCCTAGCTGAAACCTTAGGAGGAGGACAGTCGTTTGTTTGGGACCAAGATGCAACCGGAGTTTGGCATGGTGTGATCAACCAAGTTATGATAAGGCTTCGGATCGATGGTAGCTTATTAGAGTGGCAAACAAATAATCCCCGGTATTTTTCAAAAAAAGCATTGCTTCATTATTTATGGATTGATGCAACTTATCAAGATGCGATCGATACATTACCATGGCGGTCAGATTTAATTCTAGCAAAGTGTATGGACTCTTTATCAGGCCTGAGAATCCTCAGGCAGCCAATAGACGAGACATTATTTTATTTTCTATTAAGTCCAGTAAAAAGTATTCCTCAAATCAAAGAAACTGGGAGAAAGGTTTCCGAAACCTTTGGGCCTTCTTTGGGTTCTGGCAGGCATGGATTCCCAGGTTGGACAAGATTGTCCGAAGTTTCAGAAAAAGAACTTCGTGATTTCAAAATGGGGTACCGGGCTAAAAATGTAGCCGGTACTGCTCAGTTTATAAAAAACCACCCAAATTGGTTAGAGAGTCTTCAGGAATTATCATATAATGATGCCCGGACGGAGATTATGACTTTACCTGGAGTCGGAGGTAAGATTGCTGATTGTGTTCTTTTATTCGGTGCAGGTATGCTCCAAGCTTTCCCGATTGATACATGGATTGATAAAGTCTTAACCCAAAGGTATCACCTGGATGATTGGAGCCTAAAGCAGAAACTTTCTTTTGCTCATCTTCATTTCGGAGATTTTGCTGGGTTGGCTCAACAATTCTTTTTTTCATCTGAGCGCCTCAGGCTTTTATGAGCTGGTTTAAACACAAAAATTTCATCCGGCCTTTCTAGATAAATGGTATGGAACCTAGCATTTAAAGGATGGCTGATTGATATCGAATAGAAACCTCTTTCGGAGAATTCCCGAAGGTAGTCTGGTTTATGTGAGCGTAATAAAGATTAGATCAATCAACAGATTAAAAGGTGCCGGTGACACTCGTCCTCGGAATAGAATCCATTAATTCCTGAGTGTATGGTTTTTGTGGGTTTAGGCATATATTTTCTGCTTTTCCAAATTCTTCAATTTGCCCTGCACGCATCACCGCAATCTCATCAGCAATATGTTTTACAACACAGAGGTCATGGGAAATAAAAAGGTAGGTTAAATTTCGAGCCGTCTGCAACTGATGGAGCAAATTTAATACCTGCGCCTGTACCGATACATCCATGGCACTTACGCATTCATCGCAGACAATGAACTCTGGCTCAGTCGAAAGGGCACGAGCCACGCAAATCCTTTGTCGTTGGCCCCCTGAAAATTCGTGCGGATATCTACGCAGGTAAGAGGATGCCAGGCCAACTTCTTCCAGCAAGGAAACAACTCGATCAATTCGTTCCTTGGGGTTTTTACCGATGCGATGAACCAGCATAGGTTCCAGTAGAGTTTGTTCAATCGTAAGCCTTGGGTTCAAGGAGGCGTAGGGGTCCTGAAAGATAATCTGCATCTTTTTGCGAAAGGCCAACAGTCCATTTTCTTTAACCAAAGCAATATCCTGATCATGCCAATGTACAGTTCCTGATGTAATAGGCGTCAATCGAAGGATTGCTCGACCAAGGGTTGTTTTGCCCGAACCTGACTCGCCCACAATCCCAAGAGTCTTACCTTTCGGAATCGTGAGGGTTACGCGATCGACGGCTTTTACGACCTTATCATGGTTTGCCTGCTGGAAATGAACAGATAATTCATTTACCTTTAACCATTTTTTATCTTCTTCGGAAATGGGTTTGTTCTGTTCTTTGAGTTTCTTTTTTGAAGGTGTGTAGGGTTTGTTATCTATAAAATCTTCCACGGTAGGAAGAATCTCAAAATTTCCCTCAAAAGTAGGTCTGCAAGCAATCAGGGCCTTTACATACGGATGGGTAGGGGAACGAAATAACTCTCGCGTGGTGTTTTGTTCAACAACTTTGCCGCGATACATTACGACCACGCGGTCGGCGATTTCAGCAACTACCCCTAAGTCATGGCTAACAAATAAAATACTGCTACCAATTTCGGCACAAAGTTTTTTGAGAAGTTTTAAAATCTTCGCCTGCACGGTGACATCAAGTGCGGTTGTCGGTTCATCTGCAAGAAGCAGCTCAGGTTTAGTGATCAGCGCCATGGCAATCATTACCCGCTGCCGCATACCACCGGAGAATTCATGAGGGTAAGCATTCACACGGTCTTTGATTTTATCAACACCTACCCGCAAAAGCATATCCACTGCCTCTTGTTTTGCTTTATCCTCACCTGCCATGCCGTGAATAAGTAATGGTTCCGCTACTTGCTCGATTACAGTCATGTAGGGGTTGAGGCAACTCATGGGGTCCTGAAAGATCATGGAAATAGATTTACCCCGTAGGGTTCTCATTTTCTGGTTGTTTACGCCTAAAAGATCTTCTCCTTGAAAAATAATTTCGCCACCTTCAATTTTGGCTGGTGGGGTTGGAAGTAATTGTAAAAGGGAATGACAGGTAACAGATTTCCCCGATCCTGATTCGCCAACTAAGCCGACTACTTCGCCGGAAGGAATCGAAAAATTTATATCATTCACTGCCTTTACCACTCCCCCACGGGTATGGAAAAATGTTTTCAGCCCATGGACTTTTACATCATTCATTAATCTTTGGAACTTTTTGGGTCTAGGGCATCCCTCAACCCGTCCCCGATAAAATTAAGGCAAAATAAGCTGAGGCAAAAGAATATACCCGGAAAGATGATGAGCCATGGAGCCACATCCATTTTTTCGGCACCTTCTTTGATCAGGCTGCCCCAGGAGGCCATGGGTGCTTGCACGCCAAGACCGAGGAAGCTGAGCCCTGCTTCGAGAAGCATGACAGCGGGAACTGTAAGGGTAGCGTAGACAATAATTGGACCGAGCAGGTTCGGAAGAATGTGATTAAAAAGTATTCGGGAATGAGAAAAGCCGAGTGCTCGGGCTGCCTCGATAAACTCTGCCCTTTTTAGATTCAAGGTTTGAGCCCTTGTAATTCGTGCCATGGTAAGCCATTCTACTGCCCCAATTGCAAGAAAAAGAAGGAGGAAATTTCTTCCAAAAAGGACCATCAATAAAATAACAAAAATGGTAAAAGGGAGGGAATAAAGTATATCCACAATACGCATTAAAATCGCATCTGTTTTCCCTCCGGCATAGCCCGCAACCATTCCATAACTGACGCCGATGAGCAGGGAAACTGTGGTAGCCAAAAAGCCAACCGCCAAAGAAATCCTCCCCCCATAACTTGTTCGAGCAAATAAATCTCTACCCAAGCTGTCGGTACCAAACCAATGTTGCTTATTGGGCCCTAAAAATTGCTCATCCAAGTTTTGCTCATCATATTGATATTCAGAAAAAATGGGTCCAATGAAGGAGAAACTCACGATGATCGCTAAAATAATTAAACTCGCCAGTGCCATCCGGTTAGATCGTAATCGTATCCAGGCATCTTTGGCCAAAGAGGCACCTTGGGCTTCATTCATTGTTGTTCCCTCGCTTTCGGGTCCAACCAGGCCTGGAGGAAATCTACAAACAGATTGAGGATGATGATCAAGGTTGCATAAAACAAAACAGTTCCCAGGACCACGGTATAATCTCGATTAAAAGCTGCAGTGACAAAAAACTTACCGAGTCCAGGGATAAAGAAAATACTTTCAATAATAAAAGAACCACTTACAAGCCCGGCAAAGGCAGGACCTAAGTAGGTAACTACGGGCAATAGGCCCCCTCGGATTGCATGCTTCAGGAGTACTCTACTGGGCGATGCACCCTTGGCCCGGGCAGTCCTAATATAATCCTGCTTAAGTGTTTCCAGCATCCCTGCTCTTGTCAGACGGGCCACATAGGCTGCATAGAATAAACCCAGGGTTAAGGAGGGTAAAATGAGATCCGACCATGAGTACCACCCCAGTGCGGGAAGCCACTTGAGTTCTGTGGAAAAAACCATAATCAATATTGGCCCAAGTACAAAAGAGGGCAGACATATCCCGACCATTGCAATACCCATAGGCAAATAGTCCCAAAGAGTATTTTTTCGCAGAGCTGCTAGCATACCGGCTGGCAAACCAATAAGAAGGGCAATCAACAGGGCGGAGATGCCGAGGCTGAGGGAAACTGGAAAAGAAAGGCTAATGAGCTCAGATACATCCCACCCGACGTATTTAAAAGAAGGCCCAAGATCACCCGCGAGCAAATTCTTCATGTAGAGCAGGTACTGGTCGAAGAGGGGGAGGTTTAGACCAAAATGGCTTTGTAATTTAATTTTAATTTCTTCAGGGATTGCTTTGTCGGAGTCAAAAGGGCCTCCGGGAGCAAACCGGGTCATGAAGAAGGTCAAAGTTGCGATCACCAAAAGAGTAGGAATGGCTTGGAGCAACCTCGAGATAAAAAAAGATTTCACTCCTTAATCCGCCTTTCTAAATAAATATGCTTATAGGGGTGATGGTCTAAAAGAGTCGGGTGCCAACCCTGGACTGTCGGATGCCGAAGAGAAACATGAACATAAAAATACAGGGGCAAAATCGGAATTTCCTGGGCTAGCAAATCTTCACATTTTTGAAAATGAGTAAACCGTTCCTGAGGGCTAAGTGATTGTTCTGCGAGCGCAAGCGAATGGTCGTATTCTTGATTAGACCAACCAGTCAGGTTGTTACCATCTTTACTTCTCCAAAGATGAAGGAAAGTGTTTGCGTCTACATAATCCCCGATCCATCCGGCACGGGCCAATGAATAGTCACCCTTAGATATCGAGGATAAGAAGACTTTCCATTCCATGTTCAGCAATTTAATTTCAATACCCAAACTTGTTTTCCACATGGACTGGAGTGCTTCGGCAACTTTCTTGTGAGCCTCCGATGTGTTATAATTAAGTTCGATGGGTGGCAGTGAGAGGATACCTTTTTCATTCAAATAGGAATCTAGTAATGCTTTTGCCTCCTCCGGGTTATAGGTATAGCCTACCTTGGCTGTAAAGCCACCGGTATCAGGCGGAGTAAAGCAATAAGCAGGCAGTTGACCTCCCTTGAGCACTTTTTCTACCAATACTTTACGATTTACTGACAAACTCAGTGCTTTTCTTACACGGAGATCATCAAATGGCGGGGTTGTAACATTAAACCGATAATAATAAGTTCCAAGGTAAGGTTCGAAATGAATCCATTCCGGATGTTTTTGTTGCAAGTATTCAATCCGGTCTGATGAGACAGATTGTGTAACATGTAAAAAACCGGAACGAAAGGCCCTTTCCTCAGTATCGGTGGTTTCGATTGGATAAAACCTTATTCCAGAAAGCTTGGTTTGGTTTGCATCCCAGTAATGCGGGTCGGCCCGGACCTCTATAACCGAGTTGATCCGATGATCCGAAAGGCTGAAGGGTCCATTCCCCACAAAGTTTGCTGGCTTGGTCCACGGCGTTCCAATCTGTTCGAAAGCCCCAAACTTTTCAATAGTTGGGGGATGCACGGGGAACCATGAATAATGGTTGATGAGCTCAAGGAAATAAGGTGTTTGATTTTCGAGAGTCAATTGTAGGGTAAGGTCGTCAATGGCTGTAACCCCTACGTTTGCTTCTTTCCAAGTTTTTGCTCCTGAATGATACGCCTTTGCATTTTTTAGAACATGAAGCATCGAAGCATATTGGGCTCCCAATGATGGATTCAATATCCGCCTGTAGGAGTAGGCAAAGTCATGAGCTGTGACCGGATCTCCATTGTGCCACTTTGCGTTGTTACGAAGATAAAAGGTGTAGGTTTTTTTATCATCCGAGACAGCCCACCTTTCTGCGACACCCGGAACGGGCTTTAATGTTTTCGGGTCTTCTCCTATCAGTCCTTCTAACAAAGCAGAGAGAATATTATGAGCGGCAACACTGGTGGCTAAGTGGGGGTCAAGGTGTTGAGGTTCAGCCCCGAGACCAAAGTGCAAAACTTGTTCATTGATGGCTTTTTCTACATTGGATGGAGCCGAGCAAGACACAAGAAAGCTACAAGCCAAAAAGCAAGTGAGGAGAAGAGATCTTTTTTTTCTTATGAAACGCATTAAGTTTTCAGTTATTTTGAAACTGAACAGGGTGGGGAACTTGGCAAGTAAAAGGATAAATAAAATGACATTTTTGAATTTCTTTTCTTTGCTCCCTCCAGGTAAGTCCTTACAAAGAAGAAGTTTGATGCGAGATTATTTTCTAAGAAGGTTCCTGTTGATACCCCCTACATTGTTCGGGATAAGTATCATGGTCTTTGCTATAACCCGGTTGGCACCTGGTGGTCCGCTTGAGCAAGCAATGATGCAGATGCAACAAGTGTCGGAAGGTGCAGGGGCTGGGAATGCACAGGGAAATCAAGCTTTATCACAAGACCAGTTGGATCAAATGAAAAGGCTATACGGCTTTGATAAACCGCACTGGGAGGCTTATTTGGTTTGGTTGGGCATTCTGCCCCGCGAAACTGAATTCAGGCAAATTCGTTTTCTGCAAAACGAAACCCAGCTGACGGAACGTGTGAGTTTACCTAAATTTCACATTTCTGAACTGGATTGGAATGCAGATGGATATTTGCAGGCAAGTGAGTTCCCTGATCACCTTTCCGCCTATTTTTCTTTTGCTATGTTTGATAGGAACGGAGATGGAGAAATTGATGCGATCGAGGCAAGCCAACCATCGGCTTGGGTAGATAGTGCTCGTGAAAAAATTATCCTTCAGAGAGATGGGAGGCAAAATATTCGTATTCTAAACTTATCTGACTTACTTGGAAATTGGCAGATTCGTATGAGGAAGATGCCCAATCAGTCCGAAAATACCAAGCCGGTAGCTGAGCTTTACATGACGAAATATGACGGTGTCATGCAGGGAAACTTTGGTGTTTCTACCCGCTACGGAGAACCGGTTGTTCAAGTGATTATGGATCGCCTGCCGGTTTCATCTTATTTTGGGCTTTTAACTTTTATTTTCACCTATGCGGTTTGTATTCCCTTGGGTGTATTCAAAGCAATGAAGCATAACAGTTTATCAGATGACCTGAGCTCAATTATTATATTTTTTGGATATGCTGTTCCCGGTTATGCTTTGGGTTCGTTGTTACTTCTTTTCTTTTCGGTTCGACTTGATTGGCTGCCTATGGGCGGTCTAACAAGTGATGGTTTTGAGCAACTTACTGGATGGGAGCAATTGTTGGATTTGGCCGCTCACACCTTTCAGCCACTCTGCTGCTATTTGGTGGGCGGTTTTGCTTTTCTGACAATGCTTATGAAAAATCACCTCATGGATAATTTAGCAGCGGATTATGTGAGGACTGCTATGGCCAAGGGCGTGTCATTTAGGAATTCGGTCAAATATCATGCACTGAGAAATTCCTTCGTACCCATAGCCACAAATGTAGGTCACCAGGTTACTTTATTTGTATCGGGTTCCTTTTTAGTGGAAACTATTTTTGATATTGATGGCTTTGGGTTGCTCGGCTTTAACTCTGTTATTGACCGCGATTATCCAGTTGTAATGGGGGTTTTAACCCTGTCTGCGTTTCTTATGCTAGTGGGAAATGTTCTTTCGGATGCATTAGTTGCATGGGTGGACCCAAGAGTACGCTTTGAGTAAAGGTGGAATGATTCGATTGAAACTAAATCCACTGACACGTAAGAAACTTTCCCGGTTTCGATCCATCAAGCGTGGGTATTGGTCTTTACTTTTCTTGCTTTCTGTTTACCTGGTGAGTTTAGGGGCAGAACTTTTTGTAAACAAGAAAGCATTGGTTGTATTTTATGAGGGAAATTTTTTCTTCCCCACCTATGCTGATCAAATAAGTGGCACTCGTTTTGGGTTGGATTATTCCTATGAAACAAATTATCGAGATTTAAAAAATAAATTTAAAGAAAGCCAAAGCGGAAATTGGGTAATTTTACCGATTGTACCTTACGACCCTTATGAAATGGACTACGGGGAAGAAGAGGCTACTGGTTTTTCTTCACCCAATTTCGAGAAGAGTCACTTTCTAGGTACAGATAAGACTGAAAGAGGTGTTCTCGCCCGCTTACTTTATGGGTTTCGGATAGCCATGACATTTGCAATTTCCTACCTTCTGCTCACTTACCTGCTTGCCATGGGTGTTGGAAGCCTCATGGGTTATGCGGGGGGGAAGATCGATATGGTTGGCCTTCGCTTTGTGGAAATTTGGTCAAATGTACCCTTTCTTTATATGGTCATTATTTTGGTGTCGGTAATGCCTGGGTGGTGGGGAGTAGGTTGGCAAGTATCTTCTTTACTATTTATCATGGTGCTCTTTTCTTGGACGGGGATGACTTACTATGTGAGAGCCTCCATTTATAAGGAAAAGGCAAGAGAGTATGTGGCAGCAGCTCGAGTGATCGGAGCAAGTCCAACCAGGATTGTCTTTCGCCACCTTCTTCCCAATGTAATCTCCACATTGGTGACTTTTGCACCTTTTACGATCGCAGCAGCAATATCTTCGGTGACGGCACTAGATTTTCTCGGTTATGGCTTACCTCCTCCTACACCAAGCTGGGGTGAGCTTTTGAAGCAAGGGGTAAACAATTTACGAATCGCCCCTTGGATTGTAACCTCTACGGTTTCTGCTCTTGTGCTGACTTTAACTCTCGTGACATTTGTGGGCGAAGCGGTTCGCGAGGCTTTTGATCCAAAGAAATTTTCCACCTATGAATAATACACAAAATCTTAAACTTAGAAAAGTCTCTGTTATATCCTTATTTCTTTCACTTTTTCTATTTAGTGCCTGTGACAGTAACCAATTGAAACCTCCTAGGGATAATTCTTCTGCCGCAGATGAATCTGAGCCAAGCCATAAGTTTTTAATAGACCGAAAACTAGCCCGTGAACTTGCCCGTGAATTTGGGAAAGAATTTGCCCAGGAGTTTGTTCGTCAAATGCAAGAATCAAATACCTCTCTTGCTATTCCTATTCAGGAAAAGGCAAATAAACAATCTGGGACCACGGTACCCGGTATTGTAGATCAAGAAGGCAAGCCTCACCCCTTACTGGAGCACTGTGCTGATGATGTTATCGAATATTATAAAAAAAACTCAGATTGCTTTATTATGGCAACCCCCGAGGATATACCTGCTGGCCTGAACTGGCAAGATGGTACCAAGGAACGAGAGTTTGCATCTCCGGCTGC
>ERZ1046876.1320-NODE-1320-length-16485-cov-8.577967_pt1 | contig 16485 bp, 10 predicted proteins | sample MGYA00383094_ERZ1046876 | MGnify/ENA primary metagenome ERZ1046876 (study PRJEB29581, sample SAMEA5548364) | metagenome | biome: marine; feature: coastal; material: water | depth 50 m | study: Short-term variability in the microbial, nano- and picoplankton...
TAAAAATAAAAATTTGACAAACTCTAAAGATCATGAAACTAATCCAGTATATGACCCAGGATCTAGAATGATTTATTTTGCTTCTTGGAATGATAAGGATATGGGTGCCGTTTACAAGATGGCGGTGAATAATAATAAAAGGAAAAAAATCACTGATGTTCCCAGTCAGTATGGATCAATTGCAATATCTAAAAAAGGTCATATTGCTTACATTAGAGGCGGTGGATCATTGATCAATGGAAAACTTCTTGAAGGTCAAACTGATTATGAATTGGTTTTGAATTGGAAGGGGAAGGAAACGGAGTTAGCTGATATTACATGGAGCGGTAACCGTTATGCCAAACGACCTCCAACTGTACTATTTGGGACAGATGATCGGATTTATTATTCTGATTATGTGAATGATATACTTACAATTAAATCCATTACTTTGGATGGATTAGATGAAAAGGAAATCTATAAGTTTTCTAATGCAACTCGGGCTGTAATCTCTCCAGATATGAAATGGATTGCATTTCGAGAATACCACCGCAGTTTTGTAACTCCATTTGAATATGTGGGTAACACTTTAACCGTAAGTGCTGCGGATAATAAAGCATATACAAAAAGAGTTGATCGAGAGCATGATGGTGATTTTATGTCCTGGTCAAAAGATGGAAGAACACTAGCATGGACTCGAGGTAAATATCATTATGAAAAAACACTTGATGATATTTTGAAAGAAAATAAGAAAATCTCGAAAACAGATCTTTCATTTACATATGCAATATCTAAACCGGAAAGCGAGATTGCGCTCACCAATGTTCGAGTTTTGACCATGGACAGAAATAAGCAAGTTTTAGATAATGCGACTATATTAATTAAAGAAGATGAAATTATTGATGTTGGTACATCTGTCAATATTCCAAAAGGTGCGAAAGTATATGATCTAAAAGGACGCACAGTTATGCCGGGGATGTTTGACGCGCATGGACATTATGGAAGTCCTATTTCATCACTTAATGTGATTGAACAAAGCCTATATGGTCTTCAGGCTAATTTAGCTTATGGTGTAACAACAATGTATGATGTTTACGGTACCACTCAGAAAGATTTTTGGGTCTCTGATATGCTTCAAAGAGGTGATCTAGTTGGTCCAAGGATTTATTCAGTAGGCGATCCGATATTTGTTACGAAATACAGATCAAAAATGCATCGCCCGATCAAAAGTTTAGAAGACGCATTGGAACATGTAAAATTCAATAAGGACCATGGTGCTACCGCTGTAAAAGATTATTCAAATCATACTCGTGCAGCACGCCAACATTTGGCTGAAGCAAGTCGCCAATTGGGTGTCAATATAATCAGTGAATCTTTTGGGAATCCTCAAATGAATATGACTCAGATAGTAGATGGGTTTACGGGGCTTGAACATACTATGGGTCTTGAGCCAATTTATGAGGATGTTATTCAACTATTAAAGGCATCAAAATTAGGAATCACTCCAACACTAGTTGTCGTTTATAATGGTCCTTCCGGAGAAACCTATTTCCATCAGACTGAGCGATTATGGGAAGATGAGAAGTTATTACAATTTTTTCGCAAAGATAAATTAATCCGATTAAGGCGACCCACGTTCTATTGGCCCGATGACCATTATACGGTACAGATGGGGCAGACGTTGAAAAAGCTTTATGATCGTGGAATTAAATTACATATGGGTGCACATGGTCAGATGATGGGTCTTGGCGCTCACTGGGAAATGGAATTATTTACTCAAGGTGGATTTACAAATTATGACGCAATCGAGATCGCAACGATCAATGGTTTTACACATCACGGACTAGATCATTTGCTAGGATCAATCGAGGTTGGAAAACTTGCAGATATGGTGATTATGACAAAAAATCCGTTAGATGATATACGCAATACACGTTCAATTGAGTATGTGATAAAAAATGGAATTTTGTTTAGTGGTAAGGATGCTAGTCAAGTTTATCCGACACCTACTCCAGCACCAAAGCTCTATTTTAAAGAGTAACTATACTTCGATAAGATAAGTACCTTTAATTGCTTTAAATCCTTTTTTTGACCATGTGGCAACAGTGGGCTCACCACCTTTTCGCCCTCGAATTGAAGCGCATCCCACATTACCATTTTTAGAAAGAGCTATAATTTTATCAAATATCAATTATTAAATATGGGAGGATATTTGTCTTCATGGTCAGTTTTTTCTTGATAAAAATTAGCGAATCTTAAGATAGAGGCTTCATCAAAAAGATTTCCGATTAAAGTAATACTCGTTGGTCTGCCTTTATTATCAAAACCAGAGGGAATAGAGATAGATGGATGACCCGTAAGATTAGTAATAAGACTTTGTTGGCTGCCACGCCCTGGAGCAATTATAACATCATAATCTTTAAATAAATCAAACATTTCTTGAATTAACCTTTTCCTGAGACGGTTTGCTTGTAAATATTCAATGGCAGGGATAAATCGACTTTGTCTTAAAGAGTTTGCTCTAGAGCTAGAAGATTGTTGAGTCATCATATTAATTTGATTGCTTATAATTAACTTATCAAAATATGCACCTGCTTCAGCTCTGAGGATCGAATCAAAGGCTCGAAAAGGATATGAGCTTGGAAGAGTAACTGAATCCATAGTTACGCCTATTTCTTTTAAAAAATTTAGAGCGAAAAGCCCATTAGTTCCTGAGTCAGTCGTATCTTTATCAATAATTTCTTGAATGTATCCTATTCTAAGTGATTTAATATCTTCCTTAAAATTGATTCCAAATGGGATATTATAGACAGTTTGATCTCGACCATCTGAACCATTTATAATTGAAAGTATCAATGCGCAGTCTTTTGCATCTCTACATATTGGTCCAACTTTATCCATTGACCAAGAAAGTGTCATAACGCCATGCCTACTTACACGTCCATAAGTGGGTCTTAAGCCGGTTATTCCACAGCGAGAAGAAGGAGATAGAATAGAGCCCCATGTTTCAGTTCCAATTGAGAAAGGGACAAGTCCAGCTGATGTAGCGGCGGCTGAACCAGCAGATGATCCAGAAGACCCTTGCTTAAGATCCCAAGGGTTTCGAGTTTTTCCATTAAACCAAACATCACCTCTTGCTAGGGCACCAGAAGTGAGTTTTGCGATAAGAATTGCACCAGCAGAATTTAATTTTTCAACTATTTCTGCAGTTTCATCAATAATTTGATCTTTATAAGGCATTGCACCCCAGGTGGTTTTATATTTTTTCACAGAGATGATATCTTTAACACCATATGGTATACCATGAAGTGGACCACGATATTTTCCTTCAGCAATCTCTTTATCCATCTCACGAGCTTTTATTAAAGCTTCAACTTTTATTAGAGTAATTACTGCTTCCAGTTGGGGGTTGTATTTTTCAAGACGATTTAAATAAAAATTTGTTAATTCTTCTGAAGTTATTTGTTTTGTTTGTATTAATGATGCGAGCTCAAAAATAGAATAAAATGCAATTCCATCGTAGTTTTCGGGTATAGATATATCTTTATTTAAATCATATTGAGTATTCTGTTCAATTGATGGAGTAGTGAATCCATTAGGAAGTGGATTAAATGTCATAGCTGGAGATTCATTGTATTCAATATTAAAAGTACGCGTCGTATCATAAGAGGCCCTATTACGTACCAGGTATTTCATCATGGTATCAATCTCAGTTTCATTAAACTCAACACCGTATAGTTTTTGTGCTGCAATCACATCTTGCTGTTTAAATGGATAAGGTGAATTAGATGCACAGCTCCAAAATAAAATTGTACACAGTAATTTGAAATTTATAAATTGATATTTAATTTTTTTCAAAAATAGACTAAATCTCTATTAGATAAGTACCTTTAATTGCTTTAAATCCTTTTTTTGACCATGTGGCAACAGTGGGCTCATCACCCTTTCGCTCTCTAATTGAAGCACATCCCACATCGCCATTTTTTGATAGTGCAACAATTTTATCATTGAAATCAACTTTTGATGATCCACCATTAATATCAATGATGCGTTTGCAAACAGCTTCACATGCTTCTTGAGCTGTCATTCCGTTGCGCATATATTCAACGCCAAGAAAGGATCCACAGGATCTAATCATTTCTTCACCTCGACCAGTAGCTCCAACGGCACCAACTTCATTATCGACGTAAAGACCTGCACCAATAATTGGAGAATCGCCAATGCGACCTGGAATTTTCCAAGCTAGTCCACTTGTAGTGGTAATTCCCGCCATATCGCCATTAGGATTTAGGCCTAAAACATTAATAGTCCCTGTGCTTCTATCTTGATCATAATTACCATCAACAGGTGGGAAGTAGTCATCTTTGTCAGAAAGGTTTTCTTTCCATTTAACCCAAATTTTTCGTGTACTTTCTGTTAGTAGGTTTTCAACTTTAAATCCATGCATTTTAGCAAAATCTTGAGCTCCTTTACCAACAAGATGAATATGATCTGTACGCTCCATAACTAATCGAGCTACAGAACACGGAGTTTTGATACCTTCAAGGCAAGCAACAGAGCCGCAATTATGATCTGGCCCATTCATGATTTGCGCATCCAATTGTACAACGCCATCTTCGTTTGGAAGCCCACCATAGCCAACTGATGTATCTTTTGGATCTAACTCGGTCACATTTGCAGATTTTTCAATGGCATCTAGTAATAATCCATTCTTTTTTAATATATCCCAACCAGGTTTAAGTACTTTTTTACCCCATTTTTCTCCTCTGCTGCATAAGATTATCGGATTATTTTTTATGTTGGGATTGCTCGCAGCTTTTATATTTGATTTAACAAAAGGTAGTGAAATTCCAAGCGCTGATACGGTTTTAATAAATTTTCTTCGGTCAATCATAATGGTTATCTTTCTATAGTATTAAAATCATGAATTTGAAATTGAATATAATAAAAATTAGAATGAGTAGGGGTAAACAATTAGAAGAATTAATTTTCGCGCTTATAATTATCAAATTATTAAATGAATAATAAAGAAAACGTAACTATTAAACAAATTTTTGATTTATGGTTACCATTAGCCGGTAGTTGGTTTTTAATGGGGATTGAAACCCCTATGTTAACCGCATTTGTTGCTCGTATGGCAACGCCAGAGATTACTTTAGCATCGTGGGGTTCAATAGTATACCCTATTTCTCTGGCAATTGAAGGCCCGATCATAATGTTACTCGCAGCAAGCACAGCACTTGCGACAGACCGATTAGCATATAATAAACTTTTTAAGTATATGGTAATAATGTCGCTTGTACTTTCATTTATACATGTCCTTGTTGCTTTTACGCCGTTATACTATATACTAGCTTTAGATTTATTGAATGTACCTGAATCACTGGTAGAACCAGGAAAACTAGGACTAAGAATCATGACACCATGGACATTTATGATTGCATGGAGAAGACTTAATCAAGGTACAATGATTAAATATGGTAATTCAAAAGCTATTGCGATTGGTACTTTAGTTCGTCTTTTTTCTCTGATAATTATACTTGCCTTTGGACGTTGGTATACAAATCTATCAGGAATTTTTGTTGGATCTTTAGCAGTAGCTATAGCTGTAACAATGGAAGCCCTCTATGCAGGTAAAGCAGTTCAAAAAATTCTAAAAGAGAGTTTACCTAAAACGAGTAATAATGCACCTATAAATAGAGGTTCATTTATTAAGTTTTATTTACCACTTGCCATGACCCCTTTAATGACGCTTTTAATACATCCAGCAGGTTCGGCTGGTATGAGTCGTATGCCTGAAACACTGTCTTCATTAGCGGCATGGCCTGTAGTTTATGGTTTAATTTTTTTAACTCGTTCAATGGGATTTGCTTTTAATGAGGTGGTAGTCTCATTAGCGGATAAACCTAAAGGTCTTTTCCAACTAAAACGTTTTGCTAAAGTTCTTTCAATTTCCACTATGGGAATATTAGTCACTATTGCATTTACACCTTTAGGTGAATTTTGGTTTAGTAAAGTTTCAGGACTTTCTTCAAATTTAGTTGAGCTATCTTCAATTACTATTATGTTTGCTATTTTAATGCCAGGGTATCAAGTCTATCAATCTTGGTACGGAGGTCTCCTTGTGCATTACCGTGAAACTAGAGGTATTAGCGAGGCGGTAATGATTTATGTAGGTCTTGCTTTACTTGGCTTGTATTTAGGTACTCATTTTGCAAGTGTCCCGGGTATTTATTGGACAATCAATGTTTTTGTTATTTCTGGTCTTTGTCAGACTTTCTTTTTGCGATATAGATATAAGGGTATTAGTATATAATTATGGAAAAATCTGATTTAAGAGAGAATATAACTATTAAAACGCCTAAAATTCATGAAACAGCTTTTGTAGCTGATGGAGCTAAAATTATAGGAGACGTAATATTAAGCGAAAATAGTTCAATTTGGTATAACACTGTTTGTAGAGCAGATATTAATCAAATAATTATTGGAAAAAGGTCAAATATTCAAGATAACAGCGTTATTCATCTTGAAAATGATCAAGGTGTAATTGTTGGCAATGATGTAACAGTTGGTCATAATGCTATTATTCATGGTTGTACAATTGGAAATGGAGCTTTGATAGGTATGGGTGCTATTATAATGAATGGTGCAACTATCGGTAGGGGAGCTGTTATTGGTGCTGGAGCATTAGTTAAAGAAAATATGAAAGTTCCAGAGCTTGCTTTGGTTGTTGGTATCCCTGGAAAAATTCTTAAAACTCTTACTGAGGATACTTTTAATCAAAATGTTAAATGGGCTAAAAAATATGTTAAATTGGCAAAACTTCATCAAGAGTCTAGGGAGTTATAGTTTATGAAAGTCAAACGTAATGATACATGTCATTGTGGAAGTGATAAGAAATTTAAAGATTGCCATGGCAAGAAAAACGTTATAAATCCTTGGAAGAAATATGGCATGTTTACTATTGTATTTGTCATATTAGCGTGGTTCCTAAATGATCTTTTTTTTCAAGATAGAAAAACTATGAGTTCTGCTCCTCCAGGTAAAGTTTGGTCAGAAGAGCATGGGCATTACCATGATATAAATACAAACCAAACATCTTTCCCACCTGTTAATTCAACTTCTCAAAATAATTTAAATGTTCCTCAACCTGAAGGTCCTATCCCTGAAGGTAAAGTTTGGTCTAAAGAACATGGTCATTGGCACGATGTAGTCAATAATTAAAATCTATAATGAAGACTCCGAGATTAATATTAGCTTTTCTTTTTTTATTAAGCTGTGAAGACAAGAAAACAGAAAATTGTATAGATGAAGATAAAATTTCAAATAATCCATGTACTAAAATCTATGATCCTGTTTGCGGTTGTGATGAAAAAACATATGGAAACCCTTGTGAAGCAAAAAACGCAGGTGTTATTACTTGGGTTAGTGGAACCTGTTCTTAAACAATTTATTTTAATAAATTTTTCAAAATTAATATCCATTGGCTCTAAATAGAAAAACGGGTACTTTTGAGACCCTTTTTTTGAGCTAATTTTGAAAATCGTTCTTGCAACACATAACCGTGGCAAAATGGAAGAAATATCTAACATTTTAGCCAAATTACCTGTAGAAATACTAACCTTGGATTCTTTCCCAAACATTGGTGAAATTCCAGAAACTGGTGATACTTTAATTAAAAATGCCTTTATTAAAGCTGAAACAGTTCATGAGTTAACGGGATTACCTTCACTAGCAGATGATACCGGATTAGAAGTAGATGCATTATTAGGTGCTCCAGGAGTGTATTCGGCAAGATATGCAGGTGAAACTGCCACCTATGAAGACAATTGTAACAAAATGTTAAAAGAGATGAAAAGATTCTCTAAAGATGAAAGAACTGCATGTTTTAGAACCGTAATTGCTTTTGTTACAAAGCATGACAAAATATGGACTGAAGGTATTGTTAAAGGAACTATTTTGGATCATAGAGATGGTGATAAAGGGTTTGGCTACGATCCTATTTTTTATTACCCACCTTTAAAAAAAACATTTGCAGCAATGAAAAATGATGAAAAGAATAGTATTTCACATCGTGGGAAAGCTTTACGTAACTTCTCTGATATTCTAGAAAAGCAGTTATAAATTAAAATGGTTAAACATAAGGAGATAACTATAGCCTCAACGTTAACGGATTAATCTGACCGCATAGCGGTATCACATTGCCCATTAGGACTTTGTTTACTTAATAATAGAGGAGGATCCTTTGAATAAATGGATCCATAGTGTCATAGTTTTCTTATGTATGACCGTATTTTTTTCGTTATACGGCCAGCAGGATAAGTCTATCCAAAATCTTCCTAGTGATTGGCATCCAGATTCACCATATCTCTTTAATCCTCATAAACAAAGTATTTATTCACTAATTATGCCATTTGATTCAAGTGAGTATAAATCTCGAAATTTAATTCGATTGCCATTTGTAGTTATTCCTAAAGTCATTGTTTCTAAAGATTGGTCTACTATTTCATTCACTGGAGAATATTTTGGAAAATCTTACAATATGCCTTTTGTTGCGCCTCTTGAATGGTATGTTAATCGTAATATTCAGATTAAACGTCAAGTTGCGATGATGAAAGCAATTCAAGATACTGTTCGCACTTCGGGAGGCCAATCACAAATTTTACAAGATAATCGTGGTCGTGGACTTGAAGTTATTGGTCTTGATGTTGGAAATCTAGGAAGAGTTTCTTTAACCGCAAGAGGAAACGTGACAGTAAAGGGAAATTTAGTTTTCCAAGATCAAGAACTTATTAGATCAAAATTAAATGAAACGCAAAATACTCATTTAGAATTTGATCAGACTCAGAGAATTAGTGTTGAAGGTAAGATAGGAGAACGTGTTTCTGTAAATGTAGATCATGACTCAGAACGTGATTTTAATTGGGAAAATAATATTAGAATTAATTATAAAGGTGAAGAAGATGATATTATACAGAATGTTGATGCCGGAAATGTTTCTTTAAGTCTTCCTGGTTCACAATCTTTGATGGGATCAGCTAGTCATCAAGGCTTATTTGGAATAAAAACGGTTTCAAAGTTAGGCCCAATGAATATTACGGCTATTGCATCTGTTGTTAATACAGAAAAAAAGTCTCAAGAATATAAAGGTAAAAGTGAAGCGCAAACTTTTCAGATTAAAGACCATAATTATGTAAAAAATAAATATTTTTATATTCATGAATGGTTTAGAGATGGTGCCAGCACATCGCTACAAGGTAAGACAGTTATTATCCCATCTTTTTATCCATTGAAGGAAGGGTTGCATCAGATAGGCAATGTTGTAGTTAGGAATTTTGAATTGTATCAATTAGACCAAACAACAAACTCTGAAACTAATCCAGGTACAGCTTATGCTGATCTTTTATTACCTTCAGAAAGCAACGATCAAACAGGTAATTATAAACGATTAGAGCAAGGGCAAGATTATATTTTAAGTGAAGACCTTGGATTTATTCGACTTAGACAAAAGGCTAGCGATGAGGTCTTAGGTTGTACTTTTGTAATTGCAGATAGAACCACTGGAGATACACTTTTAGTTGTGGGTGAAGGCATTTCACTAAATAATGATTATTTAAAAATGAAAATGTTAAAACCAAAAAACCTAAATCCTGCTCATCCTGTATGGCCGCTGATGTTTAAAAATGTATATTACCTTGGAACAACAAATATTAACAAGGATGGGTTTGAACTCCGCATTGTAAATGATCGACTTCCAGTACCTAGTCATTTAGATCCTCAAGGAAATCCTTATATAACACAATTTGGATTAGATAGCTTAAATGAGAGTGGAGTAAGATCATCTGATCAAAAAATTGATTTAGCGAATCCAAATATATTAAGTATAAATGATGGAGAATTATTTTTCCCCAATTATCACCCTTTTGCAGCTGATTCACTCCCAGATGGAAATACATCACCGGGTCTAAAAGGTTCTCTAGGCGAAGGTAAAATGTATTTTTCAACACAACGTACACAAATAACAAATGATAGTCGATTTACTATTGAAGTTGATTATTCAAATCAAAGTGCAACAATTAATCTTGGGTTTATGATTGTTGAAGGAAGTGAACAAGTGTACAAAGGAGGTGTCCCTTTAAAAAGAAGTATTGATTATCAAGTTGATTACTTTAGTGGAACCATTGTCTTATCAGATGATGTAGATCCAAATGCTGAAATAAAGGTGATTTATGATAAACATCAGTTGGTTACTTTTGATAAAAAGACAATTCTTGGTGTACGCTCACAAATGGATTTTGGAAAAAATTCATTTATTGGAGGTACTGCACTTTATTATAACCAATCTGTTGTTAATGAGAAAGTTGAAGTAGGATACGAGCCAATGAGAAATTTTATTTGGGGATTAAATGGTAGATATGAACAAGATTTACCTATAATTACTCGAACCTTAGATAAGATGCCAGTGATTGAGACTGATAAGCCTTCTAACATTTCAGTTGAAGGTGAATTTGCCCAAATATTACCGAATCCAAACCCAATCAACAACAATGCCACAGGAGACCCTAATGGTGTTGCTTTTATTGATGATTTTGAAGGATCTAAACGAACTACATCTATACCTATTTTACGTCGATTTTGGAGAGAATCCTCAGCTCCAGTTAATTTAGAATCTGGCAAGACCTTTAGCCAAAGAAAAAGAGGTAAGCTAAAATGGTTCAATCCATTTGTTCAGATTCGTACAAAGGATATTTGGCCAAATCTATCCACTTCTATTCAAGCACAAAATGAAACTACAGATATTATGGTGCTTGAGTTTGATAAACGAGCACATCAAGTAGATGTACCTGATGATTCAGTATGGGGAGGGATAATTACACCTTTTTATTCAGGTGATTATGACCAAACTCAAACTAAGTTTTTTGAAATTTGGTTAAATGGTGAAAATGCTACAATAACAATTGATTTAGGTCAAATTAGTGAAGATAGAGATGGTAATGGTACATTAAATACTGAAGATATACCAGTTGGAGGTCTTATTGGTGATGGTATACTTGATGATGCTGAAGATATTGGTTTAGATGGTTGTTCTGATAATTATGAGAATGGCTGGGGAGAATGTCTTGATTCAAATGGACCTTCTTATTCCGATTATATTAGTTTGAATGAAATAATATTGATAAACGATGCAACGGATGTAAATCCAGAAGACCCTAATGGAGATAACTGGGAATACTCTGAAGGTAGCAATGATTATTCAAAGATTAATGGTACAGAAAATAATGCACTTGATGCGGGAAGGTATCCTGATACTGAAGATCTTGACAGGACAGGGTTTTTAGATAGGACCAACGATTATTTTACGAAATCTTTTTCTTTAAAAGATACGACATACCTTGAAGGGGAAACTCAATTAAATGGGATACCAACAGGTTGGAGATTATTTCGAATACCACTTACAGACTTTGATGTTAGCAATGTTGGTCAAGATAGAGAATGGAATAATATTAATCATTTAAGGATTGGATTAAGTAATGTAAGTCAAAAAACATATGTTGAAGTTGCTAAGATAGAACTTGTAGGAAATGAATGGCAAGAATTGGGTATTGCTAAAGACTCAACAAGTAAATTTTCCAAAGAAAATGCTGATTCAATTTTTGCAGTATCAGTTATTAATACAGATGACAATGCAAGCTATAGACCGCCTCAAGGTGTTCAAGGTGAATATGATCGTATTAATCAAATACGATCTAAAGAGCAATCTTTGGTTATGAAATTTAATGAATTACCTGGTCGTGCAAGTGGCGCTGCTATGAAGTCACTTGTTTCTTTAAGTGGAGAAAAAGCACAAAGTTATCTTTCTTATGAAAAAATGAAAATGTACGTATATGGATCTAGCCCCTGGATTACGCCTGAGAATACGAAGGTAGATATGTTTATTAGATTTGGATTTGGAGATAATTATTATGAGCTAACTCAACCAGTTTATGATGATTGGGATGAAGGAGTTGGAAGAAATGCAGTTGAATTAGACTTAGAATGGTTAACAAGTTTAAAGCTCAGAGATTCATCTTCTGTAAAAAAATATAGAGAGACAGATATTTTTAGAGATTCAACTAATTATAAAGAATATCGATTTACAGATGAAATGGGTATAGAAACAAAAAAAGTAATTCGAATAAAAGGTCAACCGGCTTTAAATAGAATTCAATTCTTTATAGTTGGAGTTAAAAACTTATCTGAAACACCAATTACTGGAGAAGTATGGCTAGATGAATTGCGTCTTAGTGGAGTAAACAAAGATAAGGGAATTTCAATGCGTATGCAGACAAGGTTCAACTTAGCTGATGTAATGAATACTTCAATTGCTTATCGTAGACAAGATGCAGATTTTCATATGCTTCAACGTCGTTTAGGCTCTAATCAATCTAATGAAACCATCAATATTAATTCTGGAATTAATATTGATAAAATTTTGCCATCACATTGGGGATTAAAGATTCCACTATCAACAACTTTTTCTAATTCACTTAGTCGACCAAAATATTTTCCTGGTCAAGATATATTAGTAAATAAATCAAATGCACCGGACTCAATTCTAGTTACTTCAAATGCAATAACCTTTACTGTAGCTGCTACAAAATCATCTAAGTCCGATAATAAGTTAATAAAATATACAATTGATAAAATGAATACTCGTTTTTCCGTTAACCGACGTTCAATGGCAAATGAAATTCAAAAAGAAGTCTTGAATCAAACCTATCAAGGTCAAGTAAGCTATGTTCTTCCATTTGGTAGAAATAATTATTTCATGCCATTTAAATGGATATCTACGGTCCCATTTATTGGAGAAAAAATGAGCAAAACTCATTTATACTATAGTCCATCCACTGTTAATGCTTCCATGAATTTTAACGAAAGACTTATCCAAAAGACACCTCGTCGTGGTGAAAAATCTCCAGATGACTATAACTTTGGTCTAAATCAGAGTTATTCTTTGGATTATAAAATGACAGAAACTGTTAATACAAAATTTAGTAGAGGAATACAAAGTAATTTAAACGACTATCGAGGTTATATGTCAAACGCTCTAAAAAATAGAGATCCTGGAGTAGTAACAAATATAACAGAAAGTTTTACATCATCATTTTCACCTGTTATTATGGATTGGTTAAAGCCAACATTTAACTATGCAGCTAATTATCGATGGAATAAAGCTAGAGACTCTAGTGTCGAAGGAGCAAATATTGGTAACCAATTAAGATTTTCTTCAGGTATCAGTTTATCCCCATTAAAATTAGTTGAATTATTGTATAAGCCATCCAAAGGAAGTTCGGCAGCCCCTCAGCGCCAAACAACTCGTGAGACACCTACCCGAAGTAGGAGACGTACACCTGGTAAGCGATTCAGTGAAGAAGAAGAAATCATAGGGAAAGAAAGTGTTAACAAAGCAGAGTTGAAAAAGCAGAAAGAAAATAAAAAAAAGAAAAATCGATTTGCAGATAGTAAAGTGTTAAAAAAAGTTCATGGTTTTGCTAGAAAAGTGAATCCAATTAATATTTCTTATACTGAGAATGTCAATAAGACTGGAATGGGAGTTTTGGGTGATATCCCTTTGGGTTATAGATTAGGTTTGTTGAGAGATCATGGCCTAGATTATTCAAAACAAGTAGGCTCTAGCACAGGGAATTTTGACCACAAACGAGACTTCTCTCTAAGATCTGGATTAAATTTGACTCGTGCTTTATCTATCTCATTTAATTATGCACAAAATGTTTCAAGCAACCTAAGAGGGTCTGGTCTACAACAAAGATCTATGTCAAGAGATTACCTTTCATATGGAAGTCATTTAGAAGAGGGCTTTCCTTTTATGGGATGGTCCGTGCGTTTAACTGGATTAGAAAGAAATAAATTTATAGGAAAGTTTGTGCGAACTTTAAGTCTAGATCATGTTACTAATGGAAAAGAGACAAGAGCTTGGCAATTTGATCAAGCTGGTGGACCTGAAATATCATTTTTTGATTTAGATGATTTTATTTCTAATTATCAAGACAATGAAAGGACTTCAAGAGTAAATATGAATTTTGCTCCTTTGATTGGTGCTACATTTTCATTTAAAAAAGGTATTGCAGTTACTATGCGTCATAATAGAACATTATCAAGAGAGATAACTGCGAATGGAGGTCAAAAAGTTTTTAATGATCAATCATATTTGATTACAGCAAATTATGCACATCGAGGAGGGTTTACAATACCGCTGCCATTTTTTGATAATTATAAGATTAATAATCAAGTTAACTTTACCTTCAATTTTGATATGAACAAAAACAGAACATTACAAAAAGCTCAAGAAGCAACTAAATTTGCAGAAACTGCTTTTACCTCTAGTTGGAAAACAGGAGTTCGAATAACTTACACATTCTCTAAATCTGTAAGTGGAAGTATGATCTGGGAATATAGAGAGAGCGACTCTAAACATACTGGTAAGAAGATAGATAGAGACTTTGGTTTTGATGTAAACTTAGCAATAAGAGGATAATGAAAAATTCAATTTATATAACACTATTTTTTATAACAACCACAGTTAGTTGCCAAAAAAGTATACCCTTATTTGATGGTAATAGTGCATTTAATCATCTGATTAAACAATGTGAGCTGGGGCCTAGAAATCCGGGGTCCAATGGGCATAAAAAAGCATTGGAGTATTTCTTAGAAATACTAAACCCTTTAGCAGATACACTTTTTACGCAATCTTACATTGAGACTATGCCTAGAACGGGGAAAAAAGTTGATATGAATAATGTAATTGCACGTTTTAATACTTCAGCTTCAAAACAGATAATGATTTCTGCACATTGGGACACAAGACCTTGGGGTGATAGAGGCTCAAGCATTATGGAAAAAAATCAACCAATTCTTGGGGCAAATGATGGAGCAAGTGGAGTTGCAGTTTTACTTGAATTAGCAAAAATACTAAAAGAGAATCCACCAAAAATTGGAGTTAGCCTTGTTTTATTTGATGCAGAAGATTATGGCTCAAGTGGTAATTCATGGACTTATTGTAAAGGTTCTCAATATTTTGCAAAAAATCTACCTATTCCATATCCTGCATATGCAATTAACCTTGATATGATTGCTGATAAATTTCCTGAATTTTATGTTGAAAGATACTCTTATCAACAAAATCCTGGATTGGTATTAGAATTATGGGAAAAAGCAGAAGAACTTGGGTTAACTGCCTTTAAGAAGCAGGCTTATCATATGATTTTTGATGATCATGTCCCTTTATATGAAATTGCAGGAATACCAGCAATTGATATTATTGATTTTGATTATCCAAATGAAAAAACAAACTACCATCACACACAAAAAGATATTGTTGCAAACTGTTCTCCTGAAGGTCTTTCACAGGTTGGAACATTAATGGTTCATCATATTTATGAGCAAAAATGAGACTATTTAATTTTAAATTTACTTATATTACTTTTTTTCTAAGTATTTTAATTAGTTGTGAAAAAGTTGAGACTGTAGCTGATTCATTTCCTCTTTCGGAGATTGATTTTAGTTTTCTTCAAGCATCAAATAAACTACATATTTCAACAAAAGCCTTAAAAGGATATCAAGGTTCATCAATTGATTCTATAATGGTGCTATGGCAAGGGACCAGTATTTCAAATACAGCAGATACAATAAGACTTTTGGATGATGGAACATTTGGTGATCTAATTGCTAAAGATGAATTATTTTCTCGAAAAATAACTAACTCAAGTATATATCTAAAAAACGTTATCCCTTCTTCTGCTAAAGATTCAGTTTTCTTAAGTATTTTAGGTCAATATGAAAATAAAGAATTAGTTTTATCTGCAACATTTATTCTAGGGAATATTAGACCAAAGCTGGGTTCTATATTTGTACCAGATACAGTTATTAGACCTTCACCGAATCAAGATCCAAATATTACAAACACTGTTAAGTTTTCTATTACAGCTAATGTTTCAGACCCTAACGGTTTAGATGATATTAAGCGCGTTTTTTTTAGATCATATCATGTAGGACTAGATTCGATGATGTATGATGGTAATCCAATATTACTATATGATGATGGAACTGGATCTGATGGCTCTGGTGATATTAAAAAAGGTGATGGAACTTTTACCCGTACAATTTCAATGACTGAAAATGCCACTATTGGTACATATCACTGGTCTTTTGAATCTCAAGATATTTCTAATGCTTATAGTGATACAATTAAGAAAGTATTATTAGTTAAATGAAAAAATTAATTATACTCGTATTCTGTTTAAATATTGTATTAGCTCAAACCTTACTTCCTGGCGCTTATAAATTAAATATTTCAGATTTTGATTCTTCGGCTTATAAAGGGCTGAAAAGTAATATGATTAGTGATATAATACTTCAAGAAGACAAATTAGTTTGGCTTGGCACTGGTTCCGGGTTAGCTACACTAAGAGACTCTACATCTATTTTTACAATATCAAGTAAAACGGA
>ERZ1046876.1323-NODE-1323-length-16447-cov-6.003843_pt1 | contig 16447 bp, 20 predicted proteins | sample MGYA00383094_ERZ1046876 | MGnify/ENA primary metagenome ERZ1046876 (study PRJEB29581, sample SAMEA5548364) | metagenome | biome: marine; feature: coastal; material: water | depth 50 m | study: Short-term variability in the microbial, nano- and picoplankton...
TGGATGTATTACAAACAGGGAAGTCACACACCCTGGGAATACTTTAACTACAATACCCAGTCATGGACTGCTTGGAGGTAAGCTGCATAGCATAGTAACCTACCAGGCAAAAAGTATTATGACTGTAGTTAAAGACTGGCTATTACAACGGATGCGATGTTTTGATGACAATCTTCTGAAAAGTGTTGATCCAAACAGTTTGACTGATTTCAAGGTATACAGCAATGGTTCTCAAAGATTCAAGCTCCTCATCGGTGATTTTGTTGTCGACAATGACCAACCTGCTCATGGCACAAAAAAGCTCATTTCTTTCCATCGACTGGGTAATCTCACGCAAAGATGCCGTCAAGTCTCTGAGTTGAAGTTCATTTACATCGATCGCAAAAGAAACTTCTTGGATACACCGGGCAATTTCCTCCGAAAGGCCGCAGGTGTCGATGAGGATATTGCGGATCACCCGCATTTCAGGAAGGCTGATTCTGGAGTCAGCGTTGGCAAGCCAACAAAGGATTGCGGAATAAAGGCAGACCTTTTGCATTTCTGGCTTGCTTTGTGGCACTGCTATTTCCTTCTTCAGCAATGCTTTGCGGAACAGAAAATAGATGGGATTGTCAAAAAACTCATGGATAAAACGATCTCTACCCGACTGGTCCTTGTCTGTCGGCCATGCATTTTGAGCCTTGATGTTATCTTTAAAGAAAAAGAATTTCAGTTTGCGTAAAAAACTTTCAGCATTGTCGGCTAAGGCAGAATCGATCTCTTCGACAAAAGCCTTTTCTTCTGTGTTAATTCCTCCATCTGCACGAATTACTTCCAGCATAGCTGTCCAAGCACTTTTTCGATGTTCAGTGAGGTAAACCTGTTCACTAAATTGTTCAGTTATGGTCAACTGTTCTGGTTTGCTTACCGGATAAGCCAGATAAATCTTCAATTTCCTCCAATCTTCAAAGGTTATACCTGGTAAACGGAGAATGATATTTTTTAGGCAAGATAATTCCTGTTCATTTAATTCACCATCAACCCAGGCGGCGGCTGCAAGTGTTTTGCCTAGTGCAATGTTAAATGCCGGAAAAGAGCTCTTTCGTTTGATCATGCGATCAGTCATCATCTCAACATGAAAGAATTTACCGGCAAGTAAAGTTTTAAAAGATTGAAGCAATCTTTAAACATTATATACAGGTGATTTGGTCATTAACTTTACCTCTTACAATATATTTTTAAGTTTCTTTTACAATATCTCTCGTAGATTGATGAAAGCTCTCCCCCTATTTTTAATTACATTGCCTGGTTTTCTACTTTTGTGGTTGGGAGCAGATGAAAGGGAGGTCGTAAACGGTGAAAAGTTACAATTAAAACCTACAACTTTAGCACTGCCTATCCAATCGCCTGTATTACGGAGCAAAAAAGCTGTCCGTAAAGTTGAATCCAATTTATCTGATGCTTTTCGGTCCCCCCCCCTCAACCTATCCCTGTCTCAGGAAGAATCACCTCTAGGCACTTACATCGGTTACCCAGTTACCCAAGTTTCATTCAAGTATGGGGGGGATTCCACGACTCTCCCCCTGCTGAACAAGCAAAACCAATACTTAGGTGATTAATTTTTCATGATTTTCCTCAAACTCACCCGTACTGCCAAGAGCTTTTTTAGCCGATTTGGGTGGCTAATTGCTGAGTTAATTTTTGTATTTCTCGGCCTGTACGGTGCTTTTCTTTTGGAGCGAGCCAATGATGACAAAAATGACCTGATTCGTAAAAAGCAAATCCTGGAGGCGCTAGTTGATGAATTTGTGGAGTATGAAAGCGATTTAATCGCAGCAAGCGAAAAGTTGGATGAAGGCTATGGTATTCCTTTTTTTACCGCCTACAGCGGGGGGGAGAAACCTTTCCCGCAACCTTTGCCATTTGGTCATGGGGGTGGACTGGGTGACTTAAATACCGGTATTTGGGAAGCCATGCTTCAAAGTGGAGGGATTGATGTATTGGAAGTGGAATTAATCCAGGAGGTTCAGCAATTCTTTAAAAAGTTTCAGGATATGCATTCGGTGTATGAACGCTTTGAGCGAATGGTTGAACTCATGATTATGCCCGAACTAGATCAGAATAATTCGTTCTTTTATCAGTCTGAAGGGCCAGAATTACGGGATAAATACAAATGGTATGTACACCAGCTTTTTACTATCGGTATGTCTTTGCGTGGTTTGAGTGAACAGGCAGGTTCCACCAAGGACCTTCTGCATGGCGAACTGAAAAAAACTCTGGCTCTCCAGCAACCCAAGCCCGCAAGCAAGACGCAGAGTAGAAACGGACGGAAAAGAACCCGACGCAAACTCTCGCAAGCCCCGAAACAAGATCTTGTTGCAGAGGAAGAGCAAGGGAAATCAGAGGAATCGGTTGAGGGAAGCCCCGGTGGATTGCCAAATGACCGGGTGCAAACTATGGCAGACCTCACCAAACAGTGTGAGGTCATAGCCGGTTTTTTTGAAGGCACCAAGGCAGGCTACGATCAAGCCCATGCCCTCCCATTTTTCAATGCCTATTCGGAAGGTGCCCGACCTATACCCGTTGTCTTCACTGAAAATCTTATGGAGGGTATCAGCTCCAAACCCCTTTCCAATTTTTTGACCTCCCCGGGGATTGAGGAAGTCCTCCCGGTCGAGATACTGGAATCCCTGGGCCAATTAATTGGAAAAATGAAGGAGACGGAAGGGTTGAGCCGGGAGTTTATCCGCCTTTCTGAGGCGGAAGTTTTCTCCTCAGAGGATGCCAATACTGCGGTTTTTTATGAGGGTAATGCCACGGAGTTAAAAGAGGAGTACAGGTGGTACCCCAATATACTTTATTCAATGGGCCTGGCCTTGGAGGGCTGCCAGATAGGGGCCGCTACTATTCTTGAAAAGTTGGTTGTGCTGGAGAGGGCAACCGGGGCGAAGCCTTTTTCTGCCCAGGCTTCTAGCGGTAAAGAAGTCACCGTACCTACTTCAGATAATAATGATTCCCATAGTACAGAAAATGAAAAGTAATTCCGTTCGATATCTCCTTTTTCTTTTCCCTCTTTTCCTTTTGGCGCAAGATACAGAATCCGCCGCCGCCCAAGTACCCAGTGTCGCTGAAATTACTGGGCAGGTAAACCGCTACAACCAAGCTAACGGTACATTTCAACCAATTGAGAAAGAATACCGTTTTAGCTCGACTTCTTTGATTGTAACCGGTGAAGGGGGTGAACTTTTTATTTCCTTTCCCGGCAGGATTTCCGCCCGTGTGGGAGAAAACTCAAGGGTTGTGATTGGGCCTGCGGTGGATGATTTGTATGAAGCGGATCTTCGCCTGGGCACTGTCACTGCTCGCCTTGACCCGGATCGTGATCGGTTACATCAGCCCGGCTTTGCCATCCGCACCAAGGACGGAGTCAGCCGGGCAACCAGACTTCGCCCCTTATTTGAAGAAACCTCTTCCGAAGCCAGAAAAAAGAAATAGGTCAGATTGATGCTTATTTTAACTATGAGTTTTCTGTCTTGCATGCTGAGAAGTTTTTTCCACCATCGTTTTTTTAGCTTATGCCATTTTCTGTTTTTTGCTTTTCGGGTGAAGGCACATCACAGTCTGCATTTGAAGAGCGATGGAAGCCTGTAGGCGATGGCTCGGGGTGGATTATCGCTTGTTACCTACATTGAGCAAATGGAGAAGGGAAAGTCTTACACCCAAGATTGGTTTTACCAACCGGAAATGGGTTGGTTGTGGACCAACGAAAGCACCTATCCTTTCTTTTATCGTCTGGGAGATGATGATGGCTCCGGTCAATGGCTGTATTTCAGTCAACTGAAGGATCAGCAGGGACCTGCGTTTTATGATTACCAGTTGGAACTTTGGGTATACCCCTCTTCCGTTGTTGATTAAGAAAGGGTTATTTGCTGCATAACATAAGCAGTTTACTACCTCCGTTAAACTTCAAAAGAGTTGTAGAATTCCTTTAGATTCCGTTCCGTTCTTTGTTGCCCCGATTCGGAAATGTCTTTTCCTGTAAACTAACATTTTTATAACCTTTTCTTACTGTGTATCCCATCCTTATATTTCTCCTGTTATTCCTTAATTGGATTGCATTGTCGGGTAAATTTGATGCGTTTCATTTGATTCTGGGGATCATATCCTGTGGGGTGGTTACCTGGTTATCCCAAGATTTATTATATTTAGACCGCAGGAAAAAGGCGGGAGAAAGATTACGGGAAGCCTGGGGTTTTTTGAAGTATATTCCTTGGATTACCTGGGAAGTGATCAAGGCAAACATGCATGTCTTTAAATTGGCTATGACTAGAGCGGGTTATGAAGAAATGGCCCCCCGGGTGGTTACTTTTAAAACTTACCTGAAGACAGACTTCGCCAAGTTTGTATTTGCCAATTCCATTACCCTTACACCCGGCACTATCACCATGTTGATCCGGGGAGATGTGTTTCATGTCCATACCATGAGTCAATTCTTGGAGGATGACCTTCTTGAGGGAGCAATTGAGAGAAAAGTGGCTGAGGTATTTGAACCCGAGATGTTACAGAATAAATGACCCACTGGTTTGCTATCATTATGGGAGCCGCCCTGTTTACTTTGATGATTCCGGTCATTTATCGAATTTGGGTGGGGCCGACTAGTTTTGACCGCATACTGGGGGTCAATGTAATTGGCACAAAAACAGCGGTTTTGTTGGTGGTTATTGGCACTCTTTTTGATCGGGTGGAAATGTTTGTCGATTTTGCCATCTCTTATGCCTTGCTCAATTTTGTTGGGGCCATTGTAATTTCTAGATACTTAAACAGGACCATATCTCTCAAAGATATGGAGGCACGGGAAAAAGAAGGGGCGAGAAAGAGATGATGTCTTGGCTGACTTCATTCCAATGCCTGGCATCTGCCCCAACAGAGACTGTTGGTACTGAGGGTGGGTTTCTCGTTTTGCAAGTGATTGGGGTTCTTCTGGGTGTCATGGGTCTACTTTTCTTTTTAGGTGCAGCTGTGGGTTTGTTGCGTTTTCCTGATTTTTACACCCGCATGCATGCTGCGGGAAAGGGAGATACCTTATCCACGATGTTGATGCTTGCCGGGTTTGGGCTGGTGACCATGGAGGATTTATCCCTCGGTAGCTGGTTGCTCCTTATCAAAATCATGGCGGTGGTTTTGTTTGTTTACCTTACCAGTCCCACAAGTTCTCATGCCTTGATGCGGGCCGCGTTTGAGGATGATGAGTTGCCTCTGACCGAGGATGATCTCAGGAATAGCAAAAGAGGTAAGAGAAGGAAGAAACGCTGATGGGCTTGGAATTATTGAATATTTTTATTTTACTCCTCTTAGTGGCAACGGCTTTGGCAGCATTGCGAGTGCGGGACTTAATCACAGCAGCTGCGGTTTTCGGGGTTTACAGTTTTTTGATGTGTTTGCTTTGGGCAGAAATGGGAGCAGTGGATGTTGCCTTTACCGAAGCCACCGTAGGCGCAGGTGTAAGCACGGTGGTGCTGGTAGCTACAATTTTTAACTTAAAGAGGAAATCTAACGACTGATGAAGTGGATTAGCCTTATACCCGTGTTTTCGGTTGGAGCCTTGCTTCTTTTTGCTGCAAAGGATTTCCCAGAATGGGGAGACCCACATTCGCCAGCTTCTCAATCGCCGGTGTCTTCTCATTTTATCAATAATACTGGGGTGGATACGGAAGTACCAAACATGGTAACAGCAGTACTGGCTGATTATCGTGGGTTTGATACTATGTTCGAAACAGTTGTTGTCTTTATTGCCGGCATTGCCGTGCTCGCGATACTTAAGGGTTCGGGGCGGAGGCCAAGAGGTCGGCACAGGTCTTACAAGTTGGAGGCTGAGCCTGACTTAATTGTTACTTACACCGTTCGTTTAGTGGTCCCGGTTATTCAACTATTTGCTTTCTATGTTCTTGCTCATGGTCATGTCAGTCCAGGCGGCGGATTTCAAGGAGGTGTGGTTATGGGAGCGAGCTTTATCCTTATTGCTTTGGCTTGGGACTTGGATCATGCTCTTGTTAGAATGTCTCTGCCCCGTTGCATGGTCATTGCCGCAGTAGGAATTATTATCTACGCGGGAATTGGTTTTTTATCGATGTTTATGGGAGGTGAATTTTTGGACTATGCGGAATTGGAAAGATTGCTTCCAGTCTCGCGGGAAATGGCCCGGTATTATGCCATACTGGGCGTTGAGATAGGGGTAGGGTTTACGGTCGCATCCATCATGTTTGCCCTCTACGCAAATTTGTCTTCGGAGGGACGCTTAAAGGGGGGGCTGTAAGCCTTGTGCTACTTCCAAAGCTTTATTGATTTATCATGTTTGAAGACGGTGCCATAATCAACGAGTTGCTAATCGAGCGATTGAATTATCTTATTTATGTGGTGCTTCTGTTAATCGGTCTGCATGCGATGATTGCAAAGAGAAATTTGATCAAGAAGTTGATCGGAATGTCGATCTTTCAGACCGCTATTATATTATTCTATGTTTCAATTTCAGTTAAGAATGAAGCAACGATACCCATTTACAAAGCTGAACATGACCCCCATGGTGCGGCTTCCAAGGCTGCTGCAATAGAATTAAATAGTACGAATAGTGGAAAGCCCTTATACGCTCCTACAGAATTACAGTCATCGGAAACTCAACAGTATGCCAACCCTCTTCCCCATGTTCTGATGCTCACTGCAATTGTGGTTGGAGTGGCGACTTTGGGGCTTGCCCTTGCTCTTTGCCTTCGGATCCAACAAGGGTACGGTACTGTTGAGGAGGATGAACTACTTGTGAAGCTAGAGCGGTCCGACGCAAGGTACAGCCTGTCGCCCCTGGCAAAAGCAATATCTTCCCGAAGAAGGCCTGCCCGTAATAGCCGCAATCCGAGAGCTACAGGAAAGTCTTCCAGTACGCCAAAGAGATCAACAGGTTATGGGAAAAATTTAGGATCCACCAAGGCGTCAAAGCCATCGACTGCGAAAACAAAAACGACTCAGGCAAACAAAAATCCAAATTCTGTAAACCGTAAGCCAGGCACCACTTCTGCTAAAATTGGTACAAAAAAGTCTCTGCCCCCTAAAAAAACCAGTATAAAACCAGCAGGGAAAACAAGTCCCCAACAAAAGAAAGGGACTGAATAAATGGATAACGCAATTGCTTGGGTTTTACTTTTCCCTTTGATTGGTTCTATTGCTTGTGCCTTGCTTGGTATGGTGAACCGCAAGCTATGCTACCCCATATCTGTGCTATCAATGGTGGCAGCAACTTGGGCAAGTGTTGAGACTTTATTTCAAGCGGTTGCCTCTCCAACTGCTGAGGTATCCTACATTTTTGGGGGTTGGGTATTGGATTTATTTCCGCGTGGTGTTGGGATCGAATTTCGGGCCGACTTGCTGGGTGCTTTAATTGCCTTGGTCGTTGTGGGTGTGGGCTTGATTGTTTCCATGTATGCAAAACTTCCAGTGGAAAAAGAGACACCGAAGAAAGAAGCTCTCTATTATCCCTTATTTCTTCTTCAAATTACTGGCTTGGCCGGGATCGCCCTTACGGGAGATGCCTTTAACTTATATGTTCTTATTGAAGTGGCGGCTCTTACGGGATATGGCCTGATTGCGATTGGAAGCAACCGGGCAGCGGCTGCCACTTTTAATTACTTAATTTTGGGAACCATTGGGGCCTCTCTTTACTTACTTGGTGTTGGGTATGTTTACATCAAGACGGGCACTTTAAATATGGTTGGTATCCAAGAGGTTATTGCCACTAACGGCCTTCACGACTCCCCAACTATGCAGGTGGCTTTTGTACTAATTGGTCTGGGTATTTTGATAAAGATGGCCTTTTTTCCCTTTCATGCCTGGTTACCCAATGCCTACTCCAGTGCACCCACCACCACATCCTGCCTCTTGGCACCCTTAGTTACAAAGGTGATGATATATGTGATGATCCGGATGGTACTCACTGTCTTTGGGGTTGAGTTTTCTTTTGAGTCCACACTGTGGTCGGAATTTATGCCGTGGCTTGTAGTTATTGCGATTGTATGTGCCGCGGTCATGGCCTTAGCCCAGCGAGAAATTAAGAAGATGCTCGCGTACTTAATTGTGGCGGAAGTTGGCTACATGGTAGGCGGAGTCTGGATCTACAATTACTATGGATTAATTGGATCTATCTTTCATATCATCAGTGATGCCTGCATGACGCTTTGCTTGTTTCTTGCCACCGGTATTATACTTCGGGCATGTAAGACCACTCACTTTGATGGCCTGCGCGGCTTGTTTTCTAAAATGCCACTTACCATGATTGGGTTCTTTGTGGGAGGCTTTTCGATCATTGGTCTGCCTCCAACTTGTGGCTTTTTCAGTAAGTGGTACCTAATTACCGGAGGTATGGTTGCCGAACGGTGGGAGTACATGGTGGTACTGATGTTTTCCACAATGATTATGGTGGTTCTTTTTTTCCGCCTTATCGAGCGTATCCATCTTGCGGTAAGTGAAAGTGGTGAAGACCTGGGTAAAGGTCACGGGGACCTGGGATTAACCAAGGAACAAACCAAGTTTGAGGAAGCCCCGCTGTCGATGTTGATTCCTTTATTGTTGGCTGCTTCCGTTGTTATGATTATTGGAATTTATAACCAGGAGGTAGTCGATCAAATTGAGCGGTTTCTGGCACCTTTTAACCTCCCAAAGGGGACTGGGCACTAAGATGAGTGAAGCAGTTGTAATCGGCTCCATAACCCCAACCGTTGAATTATTGGCTCCTTGGGTAGTGGAAGATGTTCGTCCTTTGGTAGCCTTTTTGGTCCCCTGGCTTGGCATGATTGGTATTATGTGGGCTGGTGAGAAACGTCCAAACCTTCGAGAAACTTTTACTTTAGTTGCCGCGGTGATTCAATCCACGGTGGTGCTTTCAATGGTACCGGTTATCTTGAATGGAGCGATTATAGAATGCCATGTATGGCAGATTTTTACCCATGTTCCCTTACTCCTTCGAGTGGATGGGCCCGGTATTCTTTTTGCCTGTGTAGCTTCCCTCTTATGGATCGCCACCACCGTCTATGCTATAGGATATATGCGTGGTTTGCATGAGCACGCCCAAACCCGCTTTTACTCCTTTTTTGCTCTATCTCTTTCAGCAACCATGGGGGTGGCTTTTTCGGCCAACCTTTTAACGATCTATATCTTTTATGAAATGCTTTCGATTTCCACTTTCCCGTTGGTTACCCACATGCAGGATAAGAATGCAAGGACAGGGGGGCGTACTTATTTGGGCTACCTGCTTTTTACTTCTCTTTGCTTGCTCTTACCTGCGCTAAGTTGGTGTTACGTGTGGCTGGATGGCGGGAAGGTAACCATGGACTTTCTTACTGATACCGGGAAGATTGGCTTTTTTACCGAACCGACTCAAATTATATTACTCGTGCTGTTTACTTTTGGTTTTGCAAAGGCAGGCTTGATGCCTTTCCACTCCTGGCTTCCCGGGGCTATGGTGGCCCCAACTCCGGTATCTGCTTTGTTACATGCCGTGGCGGTAGTCAAGGTTGGAGTCTTTTGTGTGTACCGCGTATATGCCGATGTTTTTGGCTCTGAGGTTTTGGCTAAAATGGATGGTGAGGACTGGATGATGATGGTTGCTTGTGCCACGATCCTCATTTCTTCCCTGATTGCCTTGTCGCAGGATAACTTGAAACGCCGTCTCGCATTCTCCACCATTGGACAACTTGGATACATTGTGCTGGGTGCCACACTCGCCACAGAGCAGGGAATGGGGGGGGCAGTGCTGCACATTGCCATGCACGCCTGTGGAAAGATAACCCTCTTTTTCTGTGCCGGTGCCATATTTGTAGCAACAGGAAAAAAATATGTAAGTGAAATGCGCGGGTTGGGCCGAAAAATGCCCATCACAATGGGTGCCTTTTTGATTGGTTCCTTAAGTGTGATCGGTCTTCCGCCCCTAGGTGGATTTATAAGTAAGTGGTATCTCGCTATGGGTGCCCTTGATCGAGATGCGGCTTGGGTGGTTGTGGTTCTTTTGGTGAGTTCGCTTTTAAATGTTTTCTATCTGTTACCTGTGGCCGTAACCGCTTTTTTCCGAAAAGATGAAACAGATAATGAATCCAATGGCATCAAGGAAGCACCATGGGCCTGCGTGGTTCCCCTTGCCTTGACGGCGGTGGGTTGCTTTGTGCTTTTCTTTCTGAGTGATCCACTCTTACGGCTCGCCGGAATAAAGGATTAGACACAATATTTTTAAGAATGAAGACTTCACCTAAACAAAAGAAAATGGAACCCAAGGATTGGCTTGATTTTCCTGCCAATCGGGCACGGTTACTCCGTTCTTTTTATTGGCTTTGTGGGCTGCTTGTATTGGTGGATATTATCTTCAGCTTAGGCTGGCATAAGCATGCTATATTTAAAGAGGGTGAACCTTTACACACCCTGGAGACCTTACCTGCTTTTTATGGACTTTTTGGCTTGGTTGCCTGTGTTGGGATTGTCCACTTATCTAAAATTATGCGTAATGCGAATGGTAAGAGTGGATTGATGCGCGAAGAAGACTATTGGGAAAGATAAGATGAATATACTTGCTTCCAGTAGTTTAGAAATTGGGTTTCACCCCGCAATGGTTCTACTTTTGGGAGGGCTACTTGCGGCTATCCTAAGGGGTCGGTATGCCGCAATAACTCTAGTTATTGCTCCTATTATTGGGCTTTGGTATGTGTACTCGCTTGAAATTGGTGCGGTGTCTCACCTGTCCCTTTTTGGCTTTGAATTACTTGGGGTTTTTGTAGACCAACAGGCGAAGTTTTTTGGATATCTTTTTCATGTGGCAGCCTTAATCGCTGGGATTTATTCCTTCCATGTGCGGGATCCTTGGCAGTTGTCGATGGGTTTATTATATGCCGCCAGTGCAGTTGGGGTCGCGTTTGCTGGGGATATGCTTTCCTTATTTCTGTGGTGGGAGGGGTTAGCTATTACTTCTGTTTTTCAAATATGGGGGAGAAAAACAAAAGCGGCAGAAGAGTCTGGGTTTCGCTACCTTTTCTTCCATATTTCTTCGGGTCTTCTCTTACTTGCTGGGATTATGTTCCGTTACCACGGAGAAGGAGTATCGGCCCTGAGTATGGAACCCCTAACTGCTGCATTGGAGGCCGGAGATCTTGGTGCTATTCTCATCCTCATAGCTGTTGGGATAAAGGCTGCCTTTCCCGGACTACACACATGGCTCAAGGATGGATATGCTGAGGCGACGCACACTGGGCCGGTTTGGTTATGTGCTTTTACTACCAAGTGTGCTGTATGTATGTTGGTCCGGTTGTTTCCGGGAGCCGAAGTATTAATCGTTATTGGTGCAATTATGGCAGTATTTCCAATCTTTTACGGGATGATGGAAAATGATTTACGCCGGGTGCTTTGCTACGGAAAGATTAATCAAATCGGGTTTATGGTAGTGGGTATTGGGATAGGTACCGACTTAGCGATTGATGGGGCGATTGCCCATGCTTTTAGTCATGTACTCTACAAAGGGTTACTTTTTATGGGGATGGGAGCGGTTCTTTACCGGACGGGAGAGATTCGGAGTTCTCACCTGGGTGGGCTCTATAAGTCGATGCCATGGACGACTGCTTTCAGTATATTGGGGGCACTTGCTGTATCCTTCCCTTTATTTTGCGGATTTGTAAGTAAGTCGGTTATCATTACGGAAGCTGCCCAAAATGGACATATGGTGGTTTGGCTCTGCTTGCTTTTCGGGGCAGTTGGGGTGTTCTTTCAGGCTGGTGTAAAACTTCCCTTCTTTGCCTTTTTCGGAAAAGATTCCGGGTTACGACCTCAAGAAGCACCTACCAACATGCTTTTGGCGATGGGCTTTTCCTCTGTTTTGTGCATCTTTATCGGGTGCAATCCTGAATGGCTTTACTCTCTCTTGCCTAGTGGTGCAGTCGGTTATCATCCTTATGATGCCACCCATGTGATAACCCAATTACAGATCCTTTGTTTTGCAATTCTTACTTTCATTTTACTTAGGAAATTTGGAAAGTATCCGAAAGATATTCCTTCAGTGAACTTGGATATTGATTGGTTTTATCGTAAAGCAGGGGGTGGTTTTATACTCTCAATGGGTTGGTTTTGGAATGGGTGTAATGACATTGTTCATCGCTTATTTGTTGGAGGCTTAATTACAAAAGTGAATGCTTTTGCCAAGGGGGGCCAAGTTCATTCTCTTCGCTTTTTAGCTGACCCGTTACACGAAATTGGACTGTTGGGAGATGGTGATAAGAAAATGGCTAAGCAACGCCTGACTATCCGGGCAAGATTAGGTCTTCATCCCATTGGATTGACTGCTCTCGTCGGCATGCTTTTTCTGCTGGGCTTTTTATTATTGTCTTAAAGTCCCGAATAGTTTCCGTTTTTGATAAAAAGGAAGTCTGATTGAGCCTTGCAACTCCTTCACTTGAATGCTTGGTTAATCTCTGGTGATGGTTTTAAAAAAAGGTTTGTTTCAATACGCAATTTTAGCTGCTCTTTTATTTCTCTACACGGGTTGTAATCTTATTGATAGCAATGCAGATTATATACCTGGCAGCAAAGTTTGGGAGAAAATAAAACGAGAGGCACCCACTCATGGATTGGAGCCCAGTTTTGTCTATGCCGTCTGTCATGCTGAGAGTAGCCTGAATGCAAATGCGGAAACCTCAGTGGCTCGGGGCATGATGCAATTAACAGAGGCAGCCTGGTCAGATGTTACCAAGCTTCATTATCGGCAAGCGTTTGAATGGGAGACGAATGTGGAAGTTGGCATGCTCTATTTAAAAAGACTTAAAGGGATGCTGGGAAGCCAGGGTCTATTTTCATACCCAAGATTGGCAGCAAGCTATCGATATGGTTATGGGGCTTTGCGAAAAGAAAAATTCATGGTCAGCCGATTGAAGACTCCTATTAATCGAATTTATCGCAAGTTATTTGCTGGCGAATTGTCTCCCGTAAAAACCCCTGGTGATTGATTTTTAAAAGCTAACTTATGGGTGCGAAGAGTAAGGTAAAGAGAAGAGAGCGTGGAGAAGCTTTACTCAACCCCCCCCAAGCATTTGAGTCTGAAATAAGTGCCTTCCTTGCCTGGGTGCAATTAGAGAAGGGACTTGCTTCTAATACTGTTGAATCTTACGAAAAAGACTTGGTTCAATGTGCCGTGCACTTAAAGGGGCAGGGTGTGAGTAATTGGCAAAATGTGGGTCTCGAACACCTGTCTGCCTGGTTGGCTTCTCTTACCGAGCATGAATATGCCGCCTCGAGCTTATCGCGGAAACTGTCGGCAGTCCGAATGCTCGCCAAGTTTTTAAAGGGCGAAGGGAAATTGGATCAGGACTTTACTGAGCTGCTTGCAAACCCGAGGAAAGCCAGGCATTTACCTGATTGCTTAAGTATTGAGGAAATGGAACGCTTTTTAGAAGCACCTGACCTGAATACACCCATGGGGAAAAGGGATCGGGCTTTGTTTGAACTCATGTATGGCAGTGGTCTACGGGTTTCTGAAATCTGCCAGTTACCGATGAACGCAATCGATACCGATGAGGGTTTTGCCCGAGTTTTTGGCAAGGGATCCAAGGAACGAGTGGTACCTGTGGGCAAGCACGCAAGTGAAGCCATTCGTAATTATTTACACGGGGGGCGTACGCACTTTGTAAAAGACGGAACGGGCGGAGAACTATTTTTAAGCATGAGAGGAAAAGCGATATCACGGAAAATGGTTTGGGTTTTGGTGAAAGAATATGCCCGTAGAGCTGGGATCGAAAAAAATGTCAGTCCCCACGGGTTGAGACATTCTTTTGCCACACATTTATTAATGGGGGGGGCGGATGTCCGGTCGGTGCAGGAAATGCTTGGTCATGCAGATGTTGGGACCACTCAGATCTATACTCAAGTCGAAGTGGAGAGACTTCTTGATGAGCATGCCAACTTTCATCCATTGGCTAATTCTTAGGAAAAAATATCGGCGTATTTCCTCACGTGCGCAAAATTTGGTTGAAAGGATGGGGGAACAAGGATTCAAACCTTAATGTTGTGAAGGTTATGGTATATGTATCTCCCAAGGCTACTGTCTTGGATCCTCAAGGCGCCGCGGTTCAACAAGCGATTAAAAGTTTAGGGCACGCATCGGTTGATGCCGTTAGGGTGGGCAAGACAGTTACTTTCGAAATCGATGCGGAAGACACCGCCGAGACCAGAGCAACGATTGATAAACTCTGCGATGGGCTGCTCAGCAACCCAATCATTGAGGACTACCGTTACGAAGTCGTAGAGGAGTGAAGATATTTCGCTACCTTGATCAAGCCGGTAGTATGGGCTTTGGTCGCTTCGATGAGCAGGGGCAGACCTTTATGATCATCCAAAAAGATGATGGGTCTTTTGAGGCAACGGATCAAAGTATCACCCCTTTTCAATTACTTACTCCCATCGATTTTCGGATTATCTATGCTATTGGGTTAAATTATCGGGCCCATGCAGAAGAGACTGGGACTGAAATCCCCAAGCATCCCATGGTGTTTATGAAAGCTCCCACAGCTGTGCAAAATCCAGGTGATCCCATTGTGCTGCCCCGTTTTTTACGTAGCGATAAGGTAGATTATGAAGGTGAACTGGGAGTGGTGATCGGGAGGCCTTGCAAGAATGTTTCCCCCGAAGAAGCTCTTTCTTACGTTCTCGGCTACACCTGTGTGAATGATGTGAGTGCCCGGGATTGGCAGAAAGAAAAGGGGGGCGGTCAGTTTTGCAGGGGTAAGAGCTTTGATACCTTTTGCCCAGTTGGGCCTTGTCTTGTGACTGCTGATGAGATTCCTGATCCGTCAAAGTTGACTGTTCGCTCTTTTGTAAATGAAGACAAAATGCAGGAGTCTTCGCTTGGTGATTTGATCTTTGATGTGCCTGCCTTAATTTCTTTCCTTAGTGGAAGCACTACCTTATTGCCCGGTACTCTGATCTTAACGGGTACTCCATCTGGTGTAGGTGAAGCCCGTGATCCCAAGCGGTTTTTATTACCCGGTGATGAGGTGACGGTTGAAGTGGATGGAGTAGGCATTCTTACTAATCCGGTGGTTGAAGAAATTTTTAAGGACGAGGAACCCCAATAAGAGGAAATAAAATCTTGAAAGTAGCGATTATACAATTCCCTGGCTCCAATTGCGATTGGGACGCTGAACACGCGGTAGATCAAATTCTTGGTGTACCTGCTAAACGCATTTGGCATAAGGACTCATTGCCTGGGGAGACAGAGGCTGTGGTCGTACCCGGCGGGTTTTCTTTTGGCGATTATTTAAGATGCGGAGCCATTGCACAGTTTTCTCCGATCATGACTGACTTGAAAAATTTTGCCGATAAAGGAGGTCAGGTACTGGGTATCTGCAATGGATTTCAAATCCTTTGTGAAGCCGGTCTGCTTCCGGGTGCTCTTATTCGAAATGACTGCCTTGACTTTCGCTGCCTTAATCAATCACTTAAGGTCGAAGATTCAAATGATCGGTTTAACCGCTCCAAAATCGGTAATTCGATTGCCTTACCCATTGCCCACGGAGAGGGCAATTACAGGGTGAAAGATTCGACCTTGGAGGAAATTGAAGCTAACAAGCAGGTACTGTTACGTTATCAGGGGAACCCCAACGGATCGATCCATGATATTGCTGGTATTCGTAACCGAGACGGTAATGTTTATGGCATGATGCCCCATCCTGAACGAGCGATCGAGGCACATCACCCCTGTCTCGATGGTATCCCGGTTTTACAATCTTTTCTTGAACCCCTCCAAAGCGCTCGTCCAGCCGAGCTTGCATCTTCATGACGGATCCATCCATGACCTCTTTGCCGCCCAATCCCGACCCTTGCCTGAATGTTGAGATTACCCCAGAACTTGTTGCCCAACATGGACTTCTTCCAGAAGAGTATGAAAATATTCTGCAAATTTTGGGACGGATTCCAAACCTGACCGAGTTGGGGATTTTTTCTGTGATGTGGTCTGAGCATTGTGCTTATAAAAATACCCGGAAACTTCTTAAGCTTTTCCCCACCGAGAAAAAAGATAAAGACTCGATTGGGCAAGTCCTTGTAAAAGCTGGCGATGAAAACGCCGGTGTCATTGATATCGGAGATGGATGGGGCGTTGCTTTCAAGATAGAGTCGCACAACCATCCCAGTGCGATCGAACCATTTGAGGGAGCGGCAACTGGGGTAGGTGGTATTGTCCGAGATATTTTTACCATGGGTGCACGCCCTATTCTTTTAACTAACTCTCTACGATTTGGGGATATTGAGAACCCTCAGGTGAAGCGTTTGTTTCGTGGAGTTGTGAGTGGGATTTCTAACTATGGCAACTGTTTGGGTATACCCAATATGGGTGGTGATATTTACTTTGATTCCTGTTATGAAGGAAATCCTTTGGTCAATGCACTATGCGCCGGTATTCTTC